>Ga0255783_10002396_pt1 | contig 18685 bp, 16 predicted proteins | sample 011ome_22_FD_179981 | JGI IMG/M metagenome (GOLD analysis project Ga0255783, IMG submission 179981) | Coastal salt marsh microbial communities from the Groves Creek Marsh, Skidaway Island, Georgia - 011507BT metaG (version 2) | ecosystem: Environmental > Aquatic > Marine > Intertidal zone >... | reverse complement strand
ATTTTTGAGCCTCATCAATTTCGACTTTTTTTCGGTCGATAATTTTCTGAAGAATATCTGGAGTTTTGTTATTTGGCATAGGTGTAGCATTTTAAATTAATTAACATTTGGCAGATGTATTAAAATAAACACATGAGAATTATTGACTTTGAAATTGGTATTGATCAGCCTTTTTTTCTGATTGCTGGACCTTGTGTGGTTGAGTCAGAGAAGCTTGCTATGGATAGCGCTAGTGCGCTTAAAGAAATTACCTCCGATTTAGGTATTAACTTTATCTACAAGTCTTCTTATGATAAGGCAAATAGAACCAGTGCAGATAGTTTCAGAGGATTAGGAATTTCTGAGGGTTTGAGAATCTTACAAAAAGTTAAGGATGAGGTAGGGGTCCCTGTTTTAACTGATGTTCATGAGGATACTCCTCTTGATGAAGTTGGTTCTGTGGTTGATATGATGCAAACACCTGCTTTTTTAGTCAGACAAACTAACTTTATTCAAAATGTTTGCAAAGTTGGCCTTCCAGTGAACATTAAAAAAGGACAATTTCAAGCCCCATGGGATATGAATAATGTCGTTGAAAAGGCTCTAGCAACAGGTAATGACAAAATTACAGTTTGTGATAGAGGGACCTCATTTGGATACAACACTCTAATTTCAGACATGAGAGGCTTATCAACTATGAGATCAACCGGTCAACCTGTTGTATTTGATGCAACCCATTCAGTTCAACAGCCAGGAGGCCAGGGAAATACGTCTGGTGGCCAAAGACAGATGGTTCCTGTGCTTGCAAGGGCTGCTGCTGCGGTTGGAGTTTCTGGTTTCTTTATGGAAACTCATCCAGATCCAGAGAGCGCTAAAAGTGATGGCCCTAATATGATTCCTTTAAGCTACATGAAAGAACTTTTAAGCACCCTAAAAGAAATAGATTCTGTTGCCAAGGGCAATCGATTTTTAGAGGATGAACTTGCATGATTAAATTAGGAGTTTCTGGCGCCTATGGAAAAATGGGTCAGACCATTACAGATTGTATTCAGGCTAATGAGGGTGTTGATTTAGGCATTAGTTTCGATCGCGATGATAATCTGTCTCAATCAGTTGATAGTTTTGATGTTCTCATTGACTTCACCAGACCTGAAGCAACAATTGATTATCTTGAAATTTGTAGAAAATCCAATAAACCTATGGTGATTGGTACAACAGGATTCGACAATTCAGGACTTCTGAAAATACAAAATGCTGCCAAAGATATACCCATAGTATTTGCGCCTAATATGAGTGTGGGAGTGAACCTAACTTTAAAGCTACTTGAACAGACTGCTAAAGTCATTGGTGAAGATTCTGATATTGAAATTGTTGAAGCGCATCATCGTTATAAAGTGGACTCGCCTTCTGGAACAGCATTAAAACTTGGGGAGGTTATTGCTAACACCTTGGGTAGAGATCTGTCTAAGTGCGCGATATATGGACGTCAAGGGATTGAAGAGCCGAGAAATAAAAATACCATTGCATTTTCTACCATTAGAGGCGGTGATGTTGTTGGCGAGCATACCGTTTATTTTTTCTTGGATGGAGAAAGAATTGAGATTACTCATAAGGCCTCATCTCGAAGCACGTTTGCTAATGGTGCGATCAGAGCCGCTAGATGGTTAGGTGAGAAATCTTCCGGTCTTTATTCCATGCAGGATGTGTTAGACTTGTAGAATTATTATGCTCTACGCTATTATTTCTAATGATACTGAAGATTCGCTTGAAAAGCGCATGTCAGTGAGACCAAAACACATTGAAAGATTAAATCAGCTTAAAAGTGAGGGAAGGTTGGTCATTGCCGGTCCACATCCGGCCATTGATAATAACGATCCTGGAGAGGCAGGGTTTACGGGGTCTTTGGTAATTGCTCAGTTCGACTCACTTGAGGAAGCCCAGTCTTGGGCAAATAATGATCCCTACATGGAGTCAGGTGCCTATGAGAGTGTTATTGTAAAACCATTTAAAAAAGTGCTCCCATGAGTCAATTAATTTTCAGACAACTCTTTGAAAAAGAGAGTTCGACTTATACCTATCTTCTTGCCGATAATCAATCCAGAGAAGCTGTAATTATTGACCCTGTAGATGAAACAAAGGACAGAGATATTTCAATCATTGAAGAGTTGGACCTTGATCTTAAATATATTCTAGAAACTCACATACATGCTGACCACATCACTAGTTCTTGTCCACTTAAGAATCGATTTAAAGATGCAAAAATTGTTTTAGCGAAAGGCAATCCAGTTAATTGTGCTGACTTATTCCTTGAGGACGGTGAAATTATTAATTTTGGAAATTTTGAACTTAAAGGTATTAAAACCCCTGGACATACCAATGGGTGCATGACCTATTCAATTGAGGACATGCTTTTTACTGGGGATGCCCTTTTAATTAGAAGTTGTGGTCGTTGTGACTTTCAAGAGGGCTCGAGTGCTAATTTATTTGAATCTCTTACTCAGCTATTTTCGTTTCCTGACGCCACGAAGGTATTTCCAGCTCATGACTATTCAGGAAGAACGATGTCCACTATTCTTGAAGAAAAGAAATATAACGAAATGATTGGCGGAAATATCGACAAAAAAACTTTTATGGATAGGGTAGATAATATGCAGTTATCTCTCCCTAAAAAAATTCATATTGCTGTCCCAGCGAATCAGTCTTGTGGTGTCAATCTTTATTAATAAAAATGGTTAATGGCTATTCACTAGACCCTCACCCTAACGCTGATTTTGCTAAGGAACAATTTGCGGTAGTGAATATCCCCCGAGTTAAAAGAGATAGGGTTCCAGCGGCGAATGTTGAGGTGATGGACTCTTTAGAGGAGGCAATCAAGTCTGCTAAAAATAGGGAGCATTTTTATGCGGCTAAGGTTGTTGGCCCAGCACGCTCTTCTGAGGGAGTGGTTCTTTTCTACATAATTGACCTTTATCAATAATGTTCAAAAGAATTGTTCTCACGCTCTCACTATTAATTGGTCATGCCTCTGCTGATTTAAAAGAGATTGATCTATCTTCTGGAGCTTCTATCAATACCTCAATTTACTCCAGCGAAGGAGAAACTTTATTTCTATATCTTCCTTCAGAAAGGGGTTTTGGTAAAGGTCATATTCCAACAGTTCAGAAACTAAATTTTTATGATATTGATGTTTGGATAGCCGACTTGCATGAAAGTTATATGATTTCGCGAACTCAAAGCAGTATTGATAAATTTGAGGTGAAAGATATTGTTGAGTTGGTAGAAATTGCCCAAAAAAAAGGGTTTAAAAATTTATTTTTCGTCTCCTTTGGCAGGGGTGCGCAACTTGCCCTGAAGACAGCTTATGAATTCCAAAAGCAAAATCCTGAAAGTCAATTTATTAAAGGTCATATCTTTCACTCGCCTCATCTCATATATGGAAAGCCCGGCTTAGGAGAAAAAGCTGAGTATGTTGATATAGCCTCAGTAAGCAATCTTCCTGTCTATATGATTCTTGCTGAAAGAAGTACTAAATATTTTAGAAGTGACGAAATTAGACAAACTCTAGAAGAGGGAGGAAGCCAAGTATTTGTTCAAAAGTTTAAGGGTGTCTCTGGGGGGTTTCATATGAGGGACGAATCAGATTTACAGAAAATTGACCTGGTTGCCAAGGACAAACTTCCACAAACCTATCAAAATGCAATGATGTTAATGAAGGGCTCAAACCCTGCAAAGATTAAAGAGTTAAGAGCCAAATCCGAAAAAAAGTCGAAACTTCTTGGCGAACCAACTTTAAAAAAATATTCAGGAAAGCAAAATTTTGCTAGTTTGATCCTTAAGGATATGAATGACAAAGAAATCAATTTACAAGATTACAAAGGAAAGACAACACTTTTAAACTTCTGGGCTAGTTGGTGCAAACCATGTGTGAAAGAAATACCCTCTATGGTTAGACTGCAAAAAATATTGGGCGATAAGGAATTTTCAATCTTAACGGTCAATATTGGCGAAACCAAAGAGCAAATATTAGACTTCAAAAAGAAAGTACCTTTTGATTTACCTATTCTATTAGACACAAATGGCAGTGCGGTTAAAGATTGGGGGGTCTATGCTTTTCCTTCAAACTTTATTTTTGACAAGGACTTAAATATTCACTTTACCTATCGCGGGGCACTTGAGTGGGATGAAAAGAATGTTGTTAAATCTATTCAATCAATTATGTAATAAAAGTGATAAGGGGTAAGTTATGAATAATTATAAGTTTCTTCTTGTTTTAACCCTATTCTGGGGTGCTTCAATCAACGCATCAGAGAACCTAAGCGATGCTATCAAAGAGATTAATGCAAATGTCATCTTTATGAGACATGCACTAGCGCCAGGTTATGGAGATCCAGATAATTTTTCCATTAATGACTGTTCTACTCAAAGAAACTTGTCGGCTACAGGGGTAGATCAGGCTAGACGAATTGGAGTATTTTTTAGAAAGAGCAATGTTCAATTCTCAGATATTCTTTCTAGTCAATGGTGCAGATGTAAAGATACTGCAGAAAATTTAAATATTGGTAAGTGGGAAGAGTTCTCCGGACTTAATTCATTTTTTGAAGAGCATGCTGATAGAGACAAAACGTTGAATCAACTTTATCAAAAAATGAATAATCTACCTGATGATAAGATCACATTAATGGTAACTCATCAAGTTGTTATCTCGGCTGTAACAAATATCTACACTCAGAGCGGCGGGGTTGTTTTGTACAACTCAAAAACGAAACAATCCAGAGAATTTAATTTAGATTAGATTACCTGGCAGGCTTCTGAAAAATCAAGTCTGGGTGAACGAGGAAACACTTTGGATTCATCTCCATACCCAATACCACAAATTAAAAGGGTCTTAGTCTTCCCATCTGAGAAGAATTCGTTGTCAACACCCTCGTTATTAAAGCCACCCATCGGACCACAATCTAAACCCATAGATCTAGTGGCAATCATAAAATATGCTGCCTGAAGAGTTGCATTCATCGACCCAGAAGCAACAATTTTTTCGGGCTTTCCAGCAAACCAGCTTCTAGCGTCTGTGTGAGGGAATAGGTAAGGGAGTTTTTCATAGAATTCGGTGTCATAGCCGATAATGGCAACCACTGGAGCACTCATTGTTTTTTCAATATTTCCCTCATCTAGGTGAGTCTTAAGTCTGTTTTTTGAATCTTCAGATTTTAGAAAAGTGATTCTCGCTGGACAGTTATTTGCAGCTGTGGGACCAAATTTCATCAGTTCATAAATTCCATGTATTTGTTCATCAGAAACTTCACGATCTAGCCAACCATTCTGGCTTCTAGCGGTTCTAAAAATTGTATCAAGCGAATTACTATCTAACATTTTTTCTCTCAAAGTCAAAATCATTCATTATATAGTTAGGCAATTAAGGGTCTAAATTTTCTTTAAAAAGACCCTCAAAGAATAATGGAATTTCAAGTAATATTTGATCATTTTTAGAAGATTTAATTTTGACTAAAGAATCAATTTAGTCGATAATATATCAATAGATTTCAACAGAAATTTATCGATACTTCTTATACCTAATTTATGAAAAAAATAACCATTATCGGATCTGGTTTTGGTGGTTTAACCGCTGCTAAAACTCTGAGAAAAATAGACAAATATGTTGAGATAACTTTAATAGCCCCGAAGGCTGAGTTCTTTTATTGGCCAAGTTTGATTTGGGTTCCTTCTGAAAAAGTTGATGAATCTCAATTAAGAATCCCTTTAAGTAATTTTTTCTCTCGTAAAAACATTCATTTTGTCGAGGGAGAAGTCACCGGATTATATGATGAGGGAAGATCGGTATTGGTTGGTGAAAAGATTATTAAAAATGATGCGTTGATTATTGCCTCTGGAGGTCGCTTCATTAAAAAATTACCAGGCATTGAAAACTCGATCACTCCTTGTGAGGGCCTGCCCGGTTTAGTTAAAGTTCGAGACCAATTGAAACAAATGAAGGGTGGAAAAATTGCCATTGGCTTTTCTGGCAACCCAAATGAGCCAAGTGCAATGAGGGGTGGCCCGATGTTCGAGTTTTTATTTGGTTTGGATACACAATTAAGAAAAGAGAACAGAAGAGATAAGTTTGAAATTACTTTCTTCACTCCTGCCAAACAGCCTGGGGCTAGACTTGGTGAAAAAGCAGTTCAAGGCATTCTTAAAGAAATGACCGCAAGGGGTATTCATACTCATCTAGGCTACAAGATAAAGAATTTTGAAACGAATAAAGTTATCACAGAAGGCGGCTCAATTGATGCGGATATGATTTTGTTCATGCCTGGCATGACTGGTAATGAGTGGTTTGATAATACAGATTTGCCAAGAAGTCCAGGAGGACTTTTGAGAGCCAACAAGTTCTGTCAAGTGGAAGATAGTAATAATGTTTTTGTTGTCGGTGATTCAGGATCCTTCCCTGGTCCAGAGTGGATGCCTAAGCAGGCCCATATGGCTGATCTTCAGGCAGAGGCAGCTGCAAAAAATGCGATTGACAGTCTCAATGGTATTAAGCCATCTCATACTTTTAAAGTAGAGTTAATGTGTATTGTAGATTCAAACAACCAGGGTATTTATATTTCTAGGAATATGACTGGTAGCACTATCTTCCCAAAAACAAGGCTGATGCATTGGGCGAAAAGGTTTTTTGGTTGGTGGTATTGCAGACAATATCGATAAGGTTTTTATGATGGGGGTTAAATGAGCGACTGTTTATTTTGTAAGATTATCAAAGGGGAAATTCCTTCTGATAAGATTTATGAGGACGAAGACGTTTATGCATTTCATGATATCAATAAAGTCGCTCCTCATCATTTTTTAGTTATTCCAAAAAAACATATCTCTACTCTGAATGATGCTGATGATCCAACTTTGGTAGGTAAGCTATCACTGGCTGCTTCCAAAATTGCCAAGGATATGGGCTTTGCAGAAAATGGTTATCGTGTCACGATGAATTGCAACGATGATGGCGCACAAACTGTCTACCATATTCACCTTCATTGTCTCGGTGGGAGACAAATGACCTGGCCACCTGGTTAGGCACATTATCCCAATGGAAATTTTTAAGTTTTTGAATGTTAAATTAGTAAAAAAATAAATTGATCAATGAGTAAAGAATTTCAGCAAAGACACATAGGGCCTTCAGAGAATGACATAAAAAACATGTTGAGTGTTTTGGATTGTTCATCATTAGAGGAAGCAGTTAAAAAAACAGTTCCTGAATCTATTTATTTTGGCAATAGAATGAACCTTCCTGAGGGGTTAAGCGAAGCTGATGTTTTTAAGTTAGCGCAAATGTATGCCAAAGAAAACAAATTAGCTGTTAACTTTATTGGTCAAGGCTACTATGACACGATAACTCCTGCTGTGATTCAAAGAAACATTTTTGAAAATCCTGGCTGGTACACAGCTTATACGCCATATCAAGCAGAGATTGCTCAAGGAAGACTTGAAATGTTGATAAATTACCAACAAATGGTGACCGATCTTACTGGTATGGATATTTCTAATGCCTCTCTTCTTGATGAACCTACTGCAGCAGCAGAAGCAATGATGATGGCAAAAAGAGCGAATAAGAAAAGTAAATCAAATAAATTTATAGTTGATCTCAATAGCCACCCACAAACTTTATCAGTACTCACTACTAGAGCCATCCCTTTAGATATTGAAATTGTCTTAACTGATCTTTCCAATGAATCCTTTGAAGATTGCTTTGGAGCTTTTTTTCACTACCCCGGATCAAATGGATCAATCGAAGATTTCAGAAGCATTACCCAAAAAGCTAAACATAAAGATGTTGTCTGCATCTTTGCCTCTGATTTAATGGCATTAACACTTATCGAAACGCCGAGAGAGATGGGTGCAGATATAGTGATAGGAAACAGCCAACGCTTTGGGGTCCCTTTAGGTTATGGTGGACCACACGCAGCATTTTTATCGACGCTTGATGAGCACAAACGACTTATCCCAGGAAGAATTATTGGGGTGAGTCAAGATCAAGCTGGTAATCGCGCTTTTAGAATGTCACTTCAAACAAGAGAACAGCACATTAGGCGAGACAAAGCGACCAGTAATATCTGTACTGCTCAAGTTCTGCTTGCAGTCATGGCGGCAGCCTATGCTATCTACCATGGTCCAAAAGGATTAAAACAAATTGCGAGTAACATTAATCAAAGAGCAGGAAATATTGCCCAGTCTTTCAAAGATGCAGGTTATGAGTTAGCTTCAGAAAGTTTTTTTGATACTGTGACAGTTATTTCAGATAATGCTGAATCACTCTACTTAAAAACTCAAGAAGAATTAATTAATGTCCGATTAATTAATTCCCATCAATTTTCGATTTCTGTAGATGAAACTACTACTGATGATGATTTGCAAAAATTGTATGACTGTTTTGGCATTTCTAGTTCATCTTCAAAAACGAGTTCAATTCCTGAATTTTTATTAAGAAAGAATGCTTACTTAACCCATCCGGTTTTTAATCATTTCCATTCAGAGACTGAAATGATGAGATATCTTAAGCGTCTTGAAAACAAAGATATAGCGCTTAATCATTCTATGATAGCTCTTGGGTCTTGTACTATGAAGCTAAATGCTGCAATTGAAATGATGCCAGTCTCTCTGCCTGGATTTTCAAAGCTTCATCCATACGCCCCGGAAGATCAAACCCTAGGTTATCAGAGACTTTTTTCTGATCTAGAAAGGGCTCTTATTGAGGCCACAGGCTATGATGCTATTTCCCTTCAGCCTAACTCGGGTTCACAGGGTGAGTATACGGGTCTTCTTGCAATCCGCTCTTATCATCTTGCAAAAGGTGACAATAATAGGAACGTTTGTTTAATTCCATCCTCAGCTCACGGAACCAATCCTGCAAGTGCAATTATGGCTGGAATGAATGTAGTCATTGTTAAGTGTGATAAACATGGCAATGTAGATGTTGAAGATCTCTCAGATAAAATTGATCAGCATCAAGAAAATTTGGCAGCCATCATGGTAACTTACCCATCGACTCATGGTGTATTCGAATCCAAGATTGAAACTATCTGTCAGATGATTCACGATGCAGGTGGTATGGTCTATTTAGATGGTGCAAATATGAATGCCATGGTTGGGGTTACTCAAGCCGGAAAATTTGGTGCCGATGTATCACATATTAATCTTCATAAAACATTCGCCATACCTCATGGAGGGGGTGGTCCTGGCATGGGCCCAATTGGAGTAAAAGCACACCTCAAAGATTTCCTTCCTGGGAATCCTCTAGAAGTAAATTCTAATGCCGTTTCAGCTGCAAAATATGGAAGTGCATCCATCCTTCCAATTTCATGGTCTTACATTAAACTTCTGGGTTCATCAGGAATGGCCAAATCTACTGAGGTTGCAATATTAAGTGCGAACTACATTGCAAAATCTCTTGAATCTTTTTTTCCTATTCTCTATCGATCAAAAGAAGGGTTTGTCGCTCATGAGTGCATTATTGATATAAGACCAATTAAAGAGGAGTCTGGCATTACAGAGGAAGATATAGCCAAGCGATTAATTGATTATGGCTTTCATTCCCCCACGATGTCATTTCCTGTAACTGGAACATTAATGATTGAGCCTACTGAGAGTGAGTCAAAGACAGAAATCGATCGATTTATCAATGCAATGAAATCTATCCATTCGGAAATTCAGAAAGTAAAAACAGGAGAGTGGGATTTAACTAACAACCCATTGAAAAATTCACCTCACACTGCTCTTGAGATGGCGGGCGATTGGAATTATCCTTATACCAGAGAGGAGGCGCTTTATCCTGTCGCATCTTTGAAAGATAACAAATACTTTCCACCGGTCAAAAGAATTGATAACGTCTATGGAGATAGAAATTTGTTCTGCTCTTGTCCTCCAATTGAAGAGTTTGAGGAAAGTTTCTAAATTAAAGAAATAATTTCGTTAAAATCTTTTTAATTATCTTTATTATCCACTACGGATTTTGCTCAAAAAGGGGAATATGAGTCAAACAGATCTAGAGCAAATGAATGTTGCCGAATTTACCGAGAAGGCTTATCTCGATTATTCGATGTACGTCATTCTCGATCGAGCATTACCTTTTATAGGTGACGGACTTAAACCTGTTCAAAGACGAATTATTTATGCAATGAGTGAACTTGGCCTCAAGTCCACTGCAAAATATAAAAAATCTGCAAGAACTGTTGGTGATGTCCTAGGTAAGTTTCACCCTCATGGAGATAGTGCTTGTTATGAGGCAATGGTCCTAATGGCCCAACCTTTTTCATACAGATATCCTTTTATTGATGGACAAGGAAATTGGGGTGCACCAGATGATCCAAAGTCCTTCGCTGCAATGCGATATACCGAATCAAAATTATCTGAATATGCGGATTTATTATTATCCGAAATTAATTTAGGGACCGTCAATTGGGTTGATAATTTTGACGGCTCTCTTCAGGAGCCAGAATACCTTCCAGCCAAGGTGCCGAATTTATTGCTTAATGGAACTACTGGTATAGCAGTTGGTATGGCAACTGATATGCCACCACATAATCTTACAGAGGTTGTTTCTGCTTGCATCAAGTTGCTAGAAAAGCCGTCCACTGAATTAGATGAGCTAATGGAAATTCTCCCTGCACCTGATTACCCCACTTTTGGAGATTTAGTTTCCTCAAAAGATGAAATTAAGAGTATTTATGAAACTGGTAATGGCTCTATTAAACTTCGAGCAACATATACAATCGAGAATGGCAATATTGTTATAGGTTCTCTTCCATACCAAACATCAGGCTCAAAAATCATTGCCCAAATTGCTGAGCAGATGAGAGCGAAGAAACTTCCATTGGTGGATGATTTGAGAGATGAATCGGATCATGAGAATCTAATTAGAATCGTCATTGAACCCAGATCAAATAGAGTTGATTTAGATTCTTTGATGTCACATCTATTTGCAACTACAGATCTAGAAAGAAATTATCGAGTCAATATGAATATTATTGGTCTTGATGGAAACCCCAGAGTAAAACCTTTAATTCCTCTGATTAAGGAATGGCTAAGCTATCGAACAGATCTGGTGACCAAGAGATTACAACACAGACTCCAGAAAATCTTAGATCGTTTGCATATTCTTGAAGGTCTTCTGATTGCCTATTTGAATATTGATGAAGTGATTGCAATTATCCGTTCTGAAGATAAACCAAAACCTGTTCTAATGGAACGCTTCAAACTCAGCGAACTGCAAGCTGAGGCAATTCTTGAACTTAAATTAAGACATCTAGCAAAGCTTGAAGAATTCAAAATTCAAAAAGAAAGAGATGACTTAAATGAGGAAAAAGAAAAAATTGAATTACTTCTTTCCAGCGATAATCGCCTCAAAACTTTTATTAAAAAAGAGTTACAAGAGGTCCTAAAATCATTTGGCGATAAAAGGAAAACAAAAATCATCGCGAATGTTTCATCTGCTAAAGCTTTTAGCGAGGAAGATCTTACCCCGGCAGAAAATGTTACCGTAGTTCTGAGTGAAAAAGGATGGGTGAGATCGGCTAAAGGTCACGATATTGATCCTGAAAACTTAAGCTATAAGTCTGGCGATAAATATCTGACTAGTGTCAGAGGTAGAAGCAACAAAAATGCAATTTTCATTGATTCTTTTGGTAAATCCTACACACTGCCAGCAATCTCCCTACCAAGTGCAAGAGGCCAAGGCGAGCCATTAACTGGAAGACTTGATCCTGAATCTGGAGCTGAATTTATGGATGTGATAATGGGTGAAGAGAATCAAAAAATCATTCTTGCTTCAGATTTTGGATATGGTTTTATTGTTTCGATTGAGGATTTAATTTCCAAAAAGAAAGGTGGCAAGTCAACCATTCGTCTTACTGAAAAAGCTAGAGTTTTGCCAGTCACATATCTTCAGGAAACTGAAGAGGATCAATATATCGCTGTTGCTACAAATGCTGGAAGACTTCTTTTGTTTCCTATTTCTGAACTTCCCACTTTATCAAAAGGAAAGGGGAATAAGTTGATTCAAATTCCTGCCTCTGAGTTAAAGAGCCGTTCAACTTATATCGCGAGTATCTGCACTATCACCCCATCTCAACAGCTAAAAGTTTACGCCGGCAAACGACATCTATCTATTAAATTTGATGATTTAACAAACTACATCGGATCTAGAGCTAGAAGAGGTAACGTTCTTCCCAAAGGCTTTCAGAATGTTAAACTCATTGAGTCTATCGAATAACCCTCAAAATAAAGGCTTACTGGCATAGCTCAATCACTATAATATAAGGTTTTAATCAATTTTTCCGCTATGTTCGTCCTAAAAATTGTTACAGATTTTGCCGCCGCACATTCTCTAAGAGATTATCCTGGAAATTGCTCTAGACTTCATGGGCATAATTGGGGTGTTGAAGTTAAAGTTCAATCAGAAGTCTTAGATGAAACTGGTATCGCTATTGATTTTCGTGAAATCAAAAATCAAACCAAAGAAGTGGCTAATCGACTAGATCATTTTTATCTTAACGATATAAAGCCTTTTGATGAAATTAATCCAACAGCAGAAAACATTGCAAAATATTTTTTTGATGAACTTAAGAAATTAATTAACACTGATACTGTCTCAGTTAAAGAAGTAACTATCTGGGAAACCCCGAGATCAGCCGTTACCTATTCGGAGTAATAATGAGCGCAATTAACCTACCAGATACACAAAACAAAGTCGACACAAGAGATATTATCATTGATAAAGTTGGCATTAAAGATATCTCTCACCCAATAACCTATATAGATAAGTTCGGAACTAAGGTGCATACGGTTGGCTCATTCACCATGACGGTTGAGTTACCTGCAGATGTCAAGGGTACACATATGTCAAGATTTATTGAGATTCTTAATGAAGGTCCGTGCGAATTCAATTCCACTAACTTTCATAGAATTACCGATAAAGTCAAAAATAAACTTGATGCATCATCTGGCTATGTGACTGTAAATTTCAAGTTTTTTAGAAACAAACAGGCACCTTCATCAGGCGTTCAATCTCTAATGGATTATGATGTCACTCTCTATGGAGAGTTAAAAGATGGCAAGTCAGAAGTGGGAGTTAAAGTTGTTGTGCCTGTCACCAGCTTATGTCCTTGCTCAAAAAGTATTTCAGAATATGGTGCACATAACCAAAGATCTCACATCACAATTAAGGCCAAACCAGCCGAAGGAGAAAGTATTGATCTTGAGGATCTAATTGAGCTTGCTGAGAAGAAGGCTTCTTGTGAGTTATACGCAATTCTAAAACGAGATGATGAGAAGCATGTCACTGAGAGAGCCTACGAAAATCCAGCTTTTGTAGAAGATTTAGTGAGAGATATTGCACTCGATTTAAATAACGATACTCGTATAAAATATTATCGCTTAGAGTCTGAAAATTTTGAATCTATTCATAATCATTCAGCATATGCTTTAATTGAAAATAGCAAGTAATGAAATACAATACTGATAACGTCAGAATCACTTCTTCTGCACCTATAGTTGCGCCAAATATTCTCATGGAGAAATTTCCTTTATCAGAGAAGGCTTCTGAGGGTGTTTTTAAAGCAAGAAATACCATCAAAAAAATCTTGAATGGCGAAGATAAGCGATTGATGGTTATCGTTGGTCCGTGTTCAATTCACGACCCTGATGCTGCTAGAGAGTATGCAAAAAAATTATGCCAAATCAAAGATGAACTCTCTAAAGATTTGTTCATTGTTATGAGAGTTTATTTTGAAAAACCAAGAACAACCGTTGGTTGGAAAGGATTGATTAATGACCCTGATCTAAATGAGAGCTTTAATATAGATAAGGGCCTTGAGATTGCTAGACACTTATTAGTAGATTTGGCAGATGCAGGTCTACCGGTAGCTGTAGAGTATCTAGATTTGATTACTCCTCAATATATTTCAGATTTAATTTCATGGGGGGCAATTGGAGCCAGAACTACAGAGAGTCAATCTCACCGTGAACTAGCGTCAGCATTATCTTGCCCAGTTGGATTTAAAAATGGCACATCTGGATCTTTAAGAATTGCAATAGATGCAATAAAATCAGCTAACTCACCACATCATCTTTTATCAGTAAATAAAAATGGCGGGGTATCGCATTACACTTCTTCTGGAAATGAAACTGCGCATATTATTCTAAGAGGGGGTAATGATGGCCCAAATTACTCTAAAGAACATGTTGATCAGGTGGTTGATCAGTTAAATAATGAAAAGCTACTCCCAAAAGTTATGGTTGATTTTTCGCATGCCAACAGTCAGAAACAATTCAAAAATCAATTAAAGGTTGGAGAAGATATTGCCAAACAAATCGAGAATGGTTCAGAAGATATTTTTGGTGTTATGATTGAGTCTAATATCAATGAGGGAAATCAAGCAGTAGGACCCCTAGAAACGCTCGAATATGGTGTCAGTATTACCGATAGCTGCATTAACTTTTCAGATACAGAAATACTCCTTAGAAAGTTGGCAAAATCAGTTAATAACAGAAACTCATAAGTCACTGTTTTTTAATTACTTTTATAGTTAAAAAAAATACCTATTTTCTTTGTGTAATTAACCCTTTTGATGTACAATTGTAGGAACAAAACTACAACGTTTTTTGTATGTCTGACGAAACTAATAATTCTGAAGTTTTAGAGCCAAAATTCCCTATCGTTACTATTGAAGATGAGATGCGAGATTCATACCTTGAGTATGCAATGAGCGTCATTGTCGGAAGAGCCTTGCCTGATGTCCGAGATGGATTGAAACCAGTGCATAGAAGAGTACTTTATGCGATGGATGAATTAGGGAATGATTTCAATAAACCATACAAGAAGTCTGCGCGTATCGTGGGTGATGTTATAGGTAAGTATCATCCCCATGGCGACACTGCGGTTTATGACACTATTGTTAGAATGGCCCAGCCATTTTCAATGAGAAATGTTTTAATTGATGGCCAAGGTAACTTTGGTTCTATTGATGGTGACTCTGCAGCTGCAATGCGATATACAGAAATTCGCATGGCTAAACTATCTCATGAACTTCTCAGAGACTTAGACAAAGAAACTGTTGAATTTATTGATAACTATGACGGTTCTGAGTCTGAGCCAGCTGTTCTACCTACTCGAGTTCCTAATCTATTAGTCAATGGTTCCTCAGGTATTGCTGTGGGTATGGCAACCAATATCCCTACTCATAATCTTGGAGAAGTAATCAACGCTTGCTTAAAGATTATTGATAATCAATCCATATCCATTGATGAGTTATTAGAAGTGATGCCAGGCCCTGATTTCCCAACAGCGGGAATTATTAATGGCGCTCAAGGTATCCGTGAGGCATACGAAACCGGAAAAGGAAAAATATATTTAAGAGCTCGCTCACATGTAGAGGGTGAAGACAAACAGAGTATCGTGGTCACTGAACTTCCTTATCAAGTTAATAAAGCAAAACTAATTACAAAAATTGCTGAGCTTGTTAAAGACAAAAAAATTGAAGGAATATCAGGTCTCAGGGATGAATCCGACAAGGATGGTATGAGAATGGTAATTGAACTTAGAAGGGGTGAAGTCCCTGAAGTTCTTCTAAATAACCTGTATAAGCTTACTGAGATGCAAACCGTATTTGGTATCAACATGGTAGCCATTGATAAAGGTATGCCAAAACTGATGGATCTGAGATCTGTTTTGAATGCATTTATAGCGCATCGAAGAGATGTTGTTACCAAACGTTCAATTTATGATTTAAATAAAGCTAGAGGAAGAGCTCACATCTTAGAGGGGTTATCTGTTGCTCTAAATAATATTGATGAAATCATTGAACTTATTAAAGCTTCTGCTAGTCCGGCTGAAGCAAGAGAAAAACTGGTTGCTAAGGCATGGAAAGGAAAAATTATTCAGGAGTTAATTGGGGATAGAGATATGTCTCTATTTAAACCAGAAAGTCTTCCTGATGGTTTTTGTTTGCAGGCTAATGGTGATTACTTATTGACTGATATTCAGGCTCAAGCAATTCTAGATTTAAAACTGAATCGTCTAACTGGTCTTGAGAAAGATAAGATATTTGAAGAATTCAATGAGTTATTAGAAACTATTAAGAACTTATTAGACATTCTGCAAAATCCAGAAAGGTTAATGGACGTTATTCGAGAAGAATTAATTGAAATTCGAGACAATTTTTCTGATGAAAGAAAGACAGAAATTATTGAGAATAAGATTGATCTTACTCTTGAGGATCTAATTGCTCAAGAAGATAGGGTGGTGACTCTTTCTCATGAGGGTTATGTCAAAGCGCAATCATTAAGCGATTATCATGCCCAAAGAAGAGGTGGAAAAGGCAAGGCAGCAACCAAGATGAAAGATGAAGATTTCATCGATCAATTATTTGTTGCAAATTCCCATGATACGGTCTTATGCTTCTCTTCAACTGGCAAGGTTCATTGGTTAAAAGTTTACGAACTTCCAATGGCATCAAGAACTGCCAGAGGGAAGCCAATTATTAATTTATTGCCTCTAGAGCAAGATGAATCTATCAATGCGATATTGCCTGTTAAAGAATTTACAGATGATCAATTTGTCTTTATGGCAACCAGTTCAGGAACTGTCAAGAAAACTTCGCTAACTAACTTTTCCAAGCCTAGAAGAGGTGGAATTATTGCTCTAGAATTACGCGATTCAGACAAGCTCGTTGGTGTTGCCATTACATCCGGAGAGCATGATATTCTTCTCTTCTCGTCTTATGGAAAATCCATTAGGTTCAGAGAGTCTGATGTTAGGGCTGTAGGTAGAACTGCAATTGGTGTAAGGGGTATCAAATTAGCACAAGGAGATGAAGTGGTCTCACTTATTGTCGCTAATGATGTTGATCCAATCTTAACTGCTACTGAGTTTGGCTTTGGTAAGAGAACTAAGATTGAAGAATATAGGCCTCAAGCTAGAGGTGGCTCTGGTGTTATTTCTATTAAAACTACAGATAGAAATGGCAAGGTGGTAGGAGCTATTCAGGTAACTGAGGATGATGAGATGATGCTTATATCTGATCAAGGCACCCTAGTTCGAGCAAGATCTGCTGATGTTTCGATTATTGGAAGAAATACTCAAGGTGTAACTCTAATTAATATTAGCAAAGGTGAAAAGCTCGTTTCTGTTGAAAAAATTGCAGAAACTGAAGACGATGGTGAAGAGCTCCCCAATGAGGGAGACACCGAAGTCTCTACTGAGGAAGCTGAGTAATATTAATGCTCTCTTGTTGAGCTGAAATTTAACTTAGGAAACCTTTCCATTGTTAATTCTAAATTAACTGGATTGGGCGCTAGATAGGCTAATTTGTCAGCACTATCAAGCGCTATATTGTTCCCAAATTGAGCTTTTATTTTGTCAATTTCATCCTTGGGTCCACTAATCCATCGAGTAGTAGAAATTGGAATATTCTCAAATTGACACTCAACACCATATTCATGCAAAAGCCTGTGAGCTACTACATCAAATTGTAAAATTCCTACAGCCCCAAGGATTTGGCTAGTATTAGCTATGGGTCTAAAAACCTGAGCTGCACCTTCCTCAGAAAGCTGATCCAAACCCTTTTGCAGCGCCTTTGCTTTTAAAGGATCTTTGAGTTGGGCTCTTCTAAATAATTCTGGAGCAAAATTTGGAATGCCAATAAAACTTAGTTTTTCTCCCTGAGTAAAGGTGTCGCCAATCGCTATTCCCCCATGGTTGTGAATTCCTATCACATCCCCCGCATGTGCAATTTCGGTAGTTGTTCTATCTCTAGAGAGAAAAGTTACAGCATTAGCAACTTTAATTTGTTTGCCAGTTGGAACCTGTAAGAGTTTCATTCCTTTTGTAAATTGCCCGCTTACGATTCTCATAAAAGCCAATCTATCATGATGTTTTGGATCCATATTGGCTTGAATTTTGAATATAAATCCGGTTAGATTCGACTCTGATGGATTAACTATTCTTTCATCTGATTCCCTTTCATGAGGAGTTGGTGCATAGTTAATGAATCCATCTAGTAAATTTTCAATTCCAAAGTTTGATATTGCGGATCCAAAAAATACAGGGGTTTGCTTGCCTTCTTTGAACAAATCAATATTAAACTCATTAGTCACTCCCTGAATAAGTTCCAACTCTTCTTGAAGTTGCTGAGCCTCATCTTCACCAATAATAGAGGCTAATTCAGAATTATTAATTCCATCGATAATTTTATGCTCACCAATTTTTGAGTTTTGTTTTGACTCATAAATATAAATCTTATTTTCTAAAAGATGTACTATCCCTTTGAATCTTTTACCCATTCCAATTGGCCAAGTAATAGGAGCACACTCAATATTTAAAACTGACTCAATTTCATCAAGGAGCTCAATAGGCTCTTTCCCTTCTCGATCTAATTTATTGATAAAAGTGAGAATAGGAGTGTCTCTTAGACGACAGACATCCATTAATTTGATGGTTCTCTCTTCAACACCTTTTGCAACATCAATCACCATTAATGCAGAATCAACTGCAGTGAGCGTTCTATAAGTATCTTCGGAAAAATCCTCATGACCGGGCGTATCAAGCAGATTGATGACATGATTATCATAATCAAATTGCATCACTGATGAGGTAATAGAGATACCACGTTCTTTTTCCATTTCCATCCAATCTGATGTTGCATGGGAATCTGATTTTCTAGCC
>Ga0255783_10002393_pt1 | contig 18709 bp, 16 predicted proteins | sample 011ome_22_FD_179981 | JGI IMG/M metagenome (GOLD analysis project Ga0255783, IMG submission 179981) | Coastal salt marsh microbial communities from the Groves Creek Marsh, Skidaway Island, Georgia - 011507BT metaG (version 2) | ecosystem: Environmental > Aquatic > Marine > Intertidal zone >... | reverse complement strand
TTGTTGGTGAATACCCTAAATCTTTGAGTGATTTGCAAACCCCCCCGAGTGGTATTCCTCCCTTTGTGAAAAGGGCTTCCGATTTAAATGATCCCTGGAAAAAACCATACCAATATCGCTACCCTGGCACCAATAATCCCAGTAGCTTTGATTTGTTTACGACTGCTCCAGACGGAAAAATGATTGGCAATTGGGATACAGGGAATTGAGTTGATTGCCAAAAAGCGGGTAAAATCCATTCAAGCTTTTAGCTTGGTCGAGATATTGCTCGTTCTTGCCTTACTTTCGGTTCTTGCGGGTGTTGTCGCTGGTAACCTTGGGGCCTTTATAAAAGGGGCAAATTTTGAACCACCCCACCGAGTTTTGAAAAAAGCGGTCTTAGACGCGGTCTATTACAGTAGTGAGAGGAAACGTGCTACTTATTTGAGTTATTTTGAAGAAAACGCCACTTTTTTGGTAAGTGATTCAATGGGGGTGCCTTTGGCCGAACATCGGGTGTATAAAGACTTGAGTGATGATACGATTCGGGACGCAAGCAATATTCCTAAAGTATCCTTTCATGCTGTCGGACCTCTCTCGGGAGTAGAGGGCGATAGCACAAATTATGATGAAGATGAACTGGTGCTTCCTCGGGTAGTTTTCCATTCTGGTAGCAGTGTTCCTTTTCAAGTGAATTTGGAATTTGGTGAAAAGGACACGGAGATGTTTTTTGATCCCTTTTCAGGTTACATCCTAGAAAAAGAAGAATGAAAGGTTCTGGGACAAAGCCCCCTTTTTCTCTTGGTGGTTTTATGCTGATCGAGGTCTTGGTGGCCTTGGCTTTATTTGGCATGGCTGCGGTTTTTCTAGTGGATGGTATTTCGGTGGCATCTCGCACCATGAGACTTATGAAAGATACCAGAGAAATGGAACAAGACCTTCTTTGGGCGAGAAGCCAGGTTTTTCAAGAGCATCGTTACGAGGAATTAGAGGATGGCGGGGAAATACAAGCGTTAACCATCGGAGAGATCCAGTGGGAGACGGAAATTGAAATGACCAATGTCCTTGATCTTTACCGCGTTAAACTATCGCTGGAGTATGAGGGAAATGATGATTTGGGGATCGATTCCGGAACTCGGGTTTCAACCATGTTGCTGCTTCGACCTGGATGGGCGAATGAATCTGATTTTTCCACTGAGCGATCTAGGTTGCTAGAGGATAAAAGGGATAAAATTCGAGAGATGAAAGAGGAGAGGCAGAGAAGATGAAGAAAACGGGCTTCTCGATGATTGAGCTCTTATTAGCTATGGCCATAGGGGGCATGCTTTTGGTTGCGGCTGTCTCTTTGCTTATTACGGTTTCGCAGGCATGGGCCAACCGACCGGCTACTCGCGATGCTTTTGATGCTCATGTCAATGGAGTGGCTAATTTTCTTCATGCTACGATGGAAGAAGCCAGCTTACCCTCTGTGAAGGGGGGAAGTAATGCAATTGTCGACCTTCAACGCCCCGTTGGTTTTTCGGATTCAGATGAGCCATTAATTCACTTTTATCTCCGGGAGGCTCCACCATTATTTGTTTGGCCAAAAGGGGTGGCAACCCGGGTACATACTTATCTTTATATTGAAGAAGGCGAGGGCTTATCTTTTCTCTGGTTTTCTGAATTACAGGAATTGGAGAAAAACGAGAAGGGTCTTTTGGAACCCGAAGAAGAAAGTGATCTGATGAAGACGCCAGTCAGTAAATTCTGTAGTGAAGTGTATTACTGTTATTACGGGGATGAAGATGACAAGGAAGGGGACATCAAGCAGTGGGATATCAAGGATGAGTTGGAGGAAAATATTCAGACCGGTAAATATCGTATCCCCGCATTTATCAAATTGGTTTTCAGGTGGGATGAAGAAAACCTTGAGCGGACAATTACCCTGGCGGTGGAATCTATTTCGCCAAATGGTTTGCAGGAGGATCCATTTTGAAGAAGACGGCCTTGCGAAAGAGAGGGTCTATCCTGATTTTTGTCTTAGTTCTCATAGTTCTTCTCTCAGTGATTGCCACTAGATTAATGCAAGAAACAATTCAGGAGATGCGCTATGTGAGCCAGCAACATTTCAGGGATAATCTGCGAACGCACGCCTATTCCGTACTCGATCTTAGTGTCGGGGTGCTTAATGAATTCAGAATGATAGAAAGAACACTGCATGCCCCTTCCCAGGGGTGGGGGAATCCTTTAAGTTACTCGGAAGTTGAACCGTTTGAGAGTAATGTGAACTGGGATGTTCGGATTATTGATGAGTCAGGAAAAATTCCTTTCTCTTCTGCCCGTGAGGAGGATATGGTTTATCTTTTTGCAACCATGGTTTCCGATGACTCTTTGGTCGATGAAGACGATGGGCAGCCTTTTTATGATGCCTTGATGGATTGGCAAGACGCCGATGACGAAGAACGGGACGAAGGGGCTGAAGATGACTATTACGAGGATCTCACTCCACCTTACTTTACTCCGGGGCAAAGAATAGAAAATTTTGAAGAATTTAGGATGATCAAGGGGTTTGCATACGATTATGATGATCCGGATAACTCTGGTGTCTTTTACGGTGAAGACGGAAGAGAAACCGCAAACTTGCAAAACTTTCGGAATTCTTTTTCTTTTTTTCACGATGGTTCTGTAAATATCAACGGTGCATCAGATTTTTTACTTCGTTTTCTTTGTGGGGAGAATGAGGGGCTTTATGAAGATTTAAGAGCAGGGCCAAGTTCTTACTCCAAGGAATCGAGTTTTTTTACTTCAATGAACGATCCAGTGCTATCCCGGATTGCTCAAAAAACAGGGATAAGATTGGGTGCCAGTGCCAGCATGTTTCGCTTGCTGATTACCGTCTCCAAGGGGAAAGCTAATTTTCAACTCCATGCGGTTGTTGGATTGGACGGTGCCGACCCTCGATCACCTTCAGGGCGAGGGAAGAAAAAGATCAAATCTATAAGCCCCCAGAATCAAAAAATTAAATATCCTTTCCGGGTGCTTTCCTTACGAGAAAACGAGAATTTGATCGACTGAAACCCTGAATTTAAATAAAAATGGAGGTTGAATGGAGGAAAATGCTGACAATGGCACAAGCCTACATCTCGGAGAACTTCGCGAAATCACTCTTCTTATACCTGGGGAGCACTTTTTTTGTGAGGCCATTCCCTTACCAGATGGAGCTAAAGATGAAGATCTAGAAGGTCTTGCTTCCCTCGCTTTGGAGGACGATACTTTTTCACCTTATCCCATTGAGCAGCTTGCATGGGGTTTCTATGGTTCGGTTGAATTAGGACGAATCATTGTTTTTGCCACCCCATTTGCAAAACTTCGCAATTTAGGCTGGCAAAACCTTGAGTATTTTCGACGCGTCTTTCCATCTTTTGTTTCTCTTTTGGTTGCCAAGTTTGATAAGCCAACTGTGCGGTTTCTTTTATCTGAAGAAACCCTAACCGCAGCCTCGTATCAGAGAGATTGCACGGTTCCAAATAGTATTTTTTCGCTACCTGCAGATCAAGGTAACCTCGAGTCGGTTGAAGAGGCCCGAGCGAAACTGCTTTCCCTGTTAGATCTCGAGAAATTTGAAATTGAACCTGATATTCTTGTTCTTGAAGATTTTTCTAGGACTAAAGACGGTTTCTTTAAATTTGAGCACAGATGGATGGAAGGAAAAGATGCATCACTTGAGCTTGAGCAAGATGTAATGCTACCGGCTGATGAATTGTGGAAAGTAGATCTTCGCCCCCCATTATTCAAAGGTATTGAGCAAAAAAGAAGGAAGCTTTCCCGATTTAAGTGGAACGCCATGATTAGTTGGGGGCTGGGCATGGCGGCGGTTTTATTGATGTTGGCGGGTGTCAATTACCTGCGGGTTGTGGCAACGGGTAAATCCATCGAGTCCCAGCAGATGTTTGCCGAAGTTCCGAAAGTCCGAGAAGATCAAAAACTCCTTGAAAAGCTTAGGCAGAATAAACTGGGTGGTATTGATGTGTTTGGTGCATTGGGCCGATTGGCTGAGCATCGAGGGGTGGGACTGGATGGTCCAGACTTGTGGTTTTCTGAAGCTCATTTTGAAAGCAGAAATGAAGTGAAGCTAGAAGGGCAGGGTAAGAATGTAGAAGCGATCAATAACTTTATTGAAAAACTCGAGCTTAAGAAGGTTGCCTTGATCAATCGAAATAGATCGGGCGATGAAATTAGGGAAATTGAGAGTGACGGCGGAAAGACAACTTTTAAAATTGAGTTTAAATTAATGGAGGAGAATAAAGCTCAGGCAGAGAATAAGGAATCAGTCGCAGAGGAGGCAAAGGAAGAGGAGTGAAAGCATTAGAGAAGCTGTTTTTTCGACTTTCTGACCGTGAGCAAAACCTGTTGGTTATCACTTTATGGCTACTTCTTATTGTGATTGCCTACAAGTTTGTCTTGCAGACCGCTTTAGATGAATATGCTACTCTTGAGGATGCTGAACATAACCTTACAATTTACAGCGAGTTTATTAAGCTCAAACCCGCGATACAAAGAGCATTAGAGCAACAGAAGATTGAGCAAAAAAACAAAAGCTATGATAAGAAGAATCTAAGCAACCGTGCCTCAACCCTTGCCGACCAAGTATTTCCCCAGCGAGACTACCGAGAGTTGGACACAATTGAACGAGAGCGCTATTCTCAACATCGAGTTAAAATTACATTTGAACGAGCCTCTTATCCGCAAGTTGAAGAGTATGCAAGTTTGATTCGCCAAGAGCGTCCCTACATGTTCCTTAGCGAAGTAAAGATAGAGCCCAATTACCCCCCCAAGTCTAGACCCTATGATCCAACTACTTACGATGCTGTCTTTGAAGTTAGCTCCGTTGAATTTATCAACCAATGAAAATATCAGTCTTTAGTTTTCTCTTTTTAAATTTTTTGCTTAGCAACCTTTTCGCTCAAGTGCCTTTGAGTGAAGAAGGCTCTCCTCCTTTGGTGGTTCCTGCGGTGAACCCTGTTGATGATGCTGATCTTTCTTTCGGGGCGTTAACTGACCCTGAAGAATTATCGACAATATCGGGCTTGGACGATCCGATGGAGCGTTTACGCCTTCGAGATCATGATACCAATATGATTTTGGACATGATCCAAATGATTACTGGGCGGTATATTCTGCGTCCTCAAAATCTACCTGCAGTTAAGATTACATTCGACAGCATGAATGTTTTAACAAAAAGAGAGACCCTTCGGGCCCTAGAGAGTCTTCTGGCAATGAATGGAATTGGTATAACCAAAATGGACGACTTGTTTTTTAAGGCCGTTCCCGCTTCAGGGATTAACGTACATGTACCCATTTGGCTAGACGGGCCAGCATCGGTATTGAGACCCAGTCAGCGAATTTATGTGAAGATGTTTCATCTTGATTATGCTCCGGCATTGGAAGTAAGGGAGCAACTTAATCCCTTTGCGACCCCGAATGTCGGTTCTCTTATCGTTTTTGAAAAAGCGAACAGCATATTAGTGACCGACTCTTTGTTGAACCTGCAGCGTATGGAAAGGCTTCTGGACTCCATTGATAAGCCGATTAGCAAGGATGACCTGGGCATGGAGTGGATTGTCTGGCCGGTGAAACATGCGGGGGCCAGAGAGCTGGAGAGTAAATTAAAGTCGATGATCGAAGGAAGTTTTAAACCGTTTCTTGGAGGAACCACAAAAGTTGACTCCGATGACCGGACCGGGAACCTGATCATTGTGACCCGCAAGGAAAATAAAGAGACCTTGAAATTCATCCTAGAGACTTACGATGCTCCCATTAAGATGAAAACAACCAGTAAACTTTTTAAACTTCAGCATGCGGAATCCAAGGATATACAATCCATTTTGGATGAAGTGATTAAAAATCAGCAACGCATTAAGCAGCAAATTCAGGGAAATAAGTCGAATGCGAGGGCCTCGTCGGCCAAAAAACCTCCGACGCCGTTAGGGGCAAATAATTCCAATTCACCAGCTCAATCTTCATCGGATTCAGGTGGTTCAGATGGTGCCCATGAGTTTAGTGACTTTATAACCATCTCCTCTGATGAAAGAAGTAATGCCATTTTGGTTTACGGAACAAAGGAGGATATTTCTGAAATCGGGCGAATGATTGAATCCTTGGATCAGCCACTGCCTTTGGCCCGTATCGATACTATTTTCGTAATGGTTGACTTAACTGAGCAAAATCAGCGCGGTATCGACTCTCTTTTTGGTGGTTTGGAGTGGTCCAAGTACTCACGCGGTCCCAGAGGTGAAGGTTTGTTTGGCGACCCCGTTACCGGGACAACCACAGGTGACAGTTCCCTAACTAGTTCTGGTGATGTTACCGTTACTAACGCTCAGAATGAAACCTTGCAGGGTGTGCTTGGTGTTCCTGGCCTCAATACATCCATTCCTTTCCAGCTTCATGATTGGGAATTGACTGGGATTCGTTGGGATCAAATATTTGCTTTATCATCTGAGCGTAATGATGTGCGTATTTTTTCGACGCCATCCCTCATGGTTTCTCACAATGCGCCAGAGGTTCACATTCTTATTGAAGATGAGCGCAATATTGTGGTCCCTACTTATTATGGCAATGTGTCTACTTCGGAAGGCTCAAACACTGGGCAGCGAGACCAAATTACTGCCAAGACAGAGTTACAAATTAAAAAGCCTAAGATTGGTTTGCCGCAGATGGATGAGAATGGAACGATTATTTCGCATGGCTCTATTTTTATGGAGGTAGAAGTCAAAGCCGAAAAATTTGATGAAACCCAAAGCAATACATACCAAGGGCAGTCATTGCCGGGGAAAAAAGTGCGGGAAGCCAAGTCTTTGGTAACGATTCGAGATGGGGAGATTATAGTACTTGGTGGTTTGCAGGAAGTGCAGGTGGATTCGACGGAATCTAAGTATAATTTATTGAGTGATATTCCCTATTTTGGAGAAAAATTCTTTCGACCTAAGACCGTCAAGTATACCCCCACCGAATTGCTTATTTTCCTGAGACCCACAATCATCAAGCCCAATTACAACGAGACAGCCGCCAATATTAAATCAATTGATACCCGGATTGAAGGCACTTACGCACCTAAATTTGTATCTCCATCCGGGAAAATTTTAGGTATGCCAGATATTGACGGGAAAATTCAACCAAACCACAACCCCAAAGATAATCCGTCTAGTATCCCAAATCTTTCACGATGAGAAGATGTTTCTTCAGCAGTTTCCTTTTGTTTCTTTTGTTGTGGGAGGTTTCACTTGTGTCTGTATTGAGAGCCCAAACTAATCCATTTTTACGCCCGGGAGATCAAAACAGAAAACCACCCCCGGTGGTTAGGCCAGCGCCTCCTCCTCCCGCACCGAAGCCGATTAATTCAAATTTGGAGCTAAGAGGCTTTTTCAAGTTTCAGGGTGTCTGGCATTTTGCTATCTTCGATAAAGTTAAGAATAAAGGTTTTTGGTTAAAGAAAGGAGAAAGCTTTGATGATGGTAAAATCTTTATAGAAAATTTTAATCCAGAATCCGAATCTGTTACCTTACGGGGAGGGCAAAGCCTAACCCTCAAATCATCCCAGCACCGCGTAATGCCTGTCCCTAGTGCCCAACCAGTAAAGAAGAAAACATCACCTGTTGTTCCGGCAAAGTCGCCGATTCGGTTGCCTAATTCCGGTTTGCCGCGTGTGAAGATACCAGCCCGTAATGCATCTGGTTCTTCTCGTCCTTGAATCTTTAAGTAAGCCATGAGTAAAGAAGAAATGATCGATCTTGAAGAGGAAGCTTCTGCCAAGGATTCAGTGCCAGAGTTGTCCATTGACAGGCAGGATCATATGGACTGGTGGCCAGAATTATCGGATTTAGACCGATTAAATGTTCTCGGGGCTCACAGAGAGGATCGAGCGAGGCTTCTTGCCTCTAAAGATTCAAAATCTTTGGAGGTGACCATGAAGGAAATTGCCCGAAAGTCCGGGTATTCCTATGTCGAAGATTTCAACTTGTCCAAAAATCCTACAAAACTGCTTCCGTTAAGGCTGATACATTCATTTTCATGCTTACCCGTTGTGCCTGCGGTTGAAGGGTCTACAGGAAAACCGAAGATCTTGTGTGTTGATGATGAAAAAGCGATCCTCCAAGGTTTCAAACTTCACTTGCGCAATGACTTTGAGGTGCACGTGGCGTCTAGCGGAGATGAGGGGATTGAAATCTTTAAAAAGGAAGGAGATTTTTCCTTGGTCCTCTCAGATATGCGAATGCCCGGAATGAGCGGCTCGAGCATGCTTACCGAAATAAGGAAGATTGATCCTCAAATTGTTAGTATTCTAATTACCGGTCATTCAGATTTTGAAATTGCAAAAGATGCGATCAATTCAGGCAATGTCTTCAAGATTCTTACCAAGCCTTGCCCCGCTGAAAAGTTGATTGAGGTGCTCAAAGATGGGGTGAAGAAATTTGACCAAAATGTTGGCAATAAATTATTACTTAAGTCAAGTGATTCAAACATTCATCTTTTAACACTATGGCCACCAACCGAAAGAATGAGTCGTTGGGTTTTTGCCGTATCTGGTCGCAAACCTATTTGGTTTCTTGGCCTTCCGGAGAAAGTCATCAGTGCCATTACCGAAAACTTTGGCATTGGGGCAGATAGCCTTGATGATTCTGACCTAGATGTGGAGGGCGAAGAAGAACAACAGGATGACTTAGAGGATCAAAATGCCGCAATTATTCGCTTTGTTAACGAAGTCATCCAAAAAGCGATTGTCGATCGTGCCACGGATATTCATTTCGAGCCCCACAAAGAAACTTTACAGATTCGCTATCGAATTGATGGACAATTGGTCCCGGTTCGAGTTCCTGATAACCTTCGCAGTTTTCAGGATGCCATTATTTCGAGAATTAAAATCATGGGCGGGATCAACATATCTGAAAAGAGAAGACCACAGGGTGGAAGAATTACTTTTAGCCATGGGCAGAGTGATTTAGATATTCGAGTCTCCACCTTACCCACTCTATACGGTGAGAGTATAAGCCTGCGGTTGCTTAATGAAAAGTCCCAACCCCTCTCCATGCAAGAACTGGGACTGCTTGGTCCGGATGAGAAAAACATTGTCAACATTTTAGAAAAGCCCCATGGCATTGTTTTGGTAACTGGACCAACTGGTTCTGGTAAATCAACATCCTTAACCGCATTTATTCGCAGGATACATAAGCCGGAACGCAGGATTATGACCGTTGAAGACCCCGTGGAATATGAAGTGGCAGGTATTAATCAAACGCAGGTTAATTCAGAAATTGGCTTCACTTTTGCCAGTGCACTGAGGGAGATTTTGCGGCAGGATCCCGATGTGATCATGGTTGGAGAAATCAGAGACCGTGAAACGGCAGATATCGCGATTCGGGCATCTTTAACAGGTCACCTTGTGCTGAGTACACTTCATACCAATGATGCACCCGGGGCGATTACCCGGTTAGTTGATATGGAAATCGAACCATTCTTAATTGCTTCATCAGTGGAGATGGTTATCGCCCAAAGACTGGTTCGGAGACTTTGTCCCAAATGTGCAACTCCTGCCATGATGAAGGATTCTGAATTGCTGGCATCTCTTGCTCTTCTTGGAGTAAATGCTGAAGAAAGTAAGCATGCTAAAAAAGTGCTGAATGCCGTGGGTTGTCCTAATTGCCAAAACTTAGGTTACCGTGGGCGCGTGGGGATTTTTGAATTGATGAAAATGAGTGATGCGATCCATAGTATGGTAATCAAAAATGCATCAGCTCCTGATATTAGAGAAATTGCATTAGCAGAGGGGATGAGTACTTTACAGGAAACCGGGTGGGCTCAAATTAAGAGAGGTTTCACCACTTTCGAGGAGGTTATTCGTTACGCTGATGGGATGATGGATGAAGAAACAGAGCTTTCTTCTCATACCATGTCAGAGGAGTCCTTGCCTCCCGTGAAAGAGTTTAAAAACTAATTGTTATGCCAGAATTTAATTACTTGGCGGTTAATGCAAAAGGCAAAACGCTTCAAGGTAATATAGAGGCAGGGACTCTGAAGGATGCTCGCAGTAACTTGCGGCAGGAGGGGTTAACTCTTTTAAAAATCCAACTTTCAGATTCTTCTGTATCAGAGTCAAAGGCGGGAAAGAAGGCTAATAAAAAGCAAAAGAAGGATGTCAAGGTGTCTCTGGCTAAAACCTTCACCAAAGGCAGCTCTAAGGGAGAAAAAGTGGGGTTGGAGTTTTTAAAAAGATTAGTTGAATTACATGCAAGCGGCATGCCGGTTGCGGATGCGGTAAAACTCCTTAATCATCGACTTTCAGATCCCGTACAAAAAGAAATTGCGGGTTTTTTGTGGAAAGAATTAGCGGAGGGAAGAACCCTGTCGCGAGCGATGAGACAATTGCCACAATTTTTTAGTGAATCTTCTTCTTTTGTTATTGAAGCCGGGGAAGCAACAGGAAATGTATCCCCCATTTTGAAAAAGATCATATCCTACTTGGAAGAAAAAAGAGAAATTCGGTCAAAGGTTACCAGTAGTATGAGTTATCCTATCTTTGTTTGTTTAATGGCTTTTGGAGTTGTTTTATTTTTCCTCTTTTTTCTCCTTGAACGGATTGAGGATATGCTGGATTCCCTCGGTGGTGAATTAAATTTGATGTCCAAGGTTTTAATTAACGGTTCGGAAACCCTGCTAACTATAGGTCCCTTTATGGTTGTGGGTGCGATCATTGCCTTTGGTATCATCCTGCAATGGAGTAAGACAGATAAAGGTGGAGTTTCCTTGGATCGTTCTCTGCTAAAAATTCCAATGTTTGGTAAAATCCTCTACATGTCTGAGCTTTTTCAGTTGTCTAGCTTGTTGTCTGCCTTGATGTGGAGTGGAATTGGTTTAACAGAAAACTTGAGGCTCTGTGAACGAACAATAAAGAACAAGCACATGCGTAACCAATTTCGATCCGCGAGGGCATTAGTTAATGAAGGTAAATCCTTGCCTGATGCATTACGAAAGTTTAAGTTTATGCCACTTATGCAACTTGATATCATTGAAGTGGGGGAAAAAACAGGGAATTTGGGTAATAGTATGGAAGATGCAAGCAGAGCATTTCGTGAGGATCTTACCCATAGAATTAAATCTATGACTACTTTAGTATCGGGAGCAGCCTTAGGCTTTGCCTTTTCTTTGGTCGCTTTAGTCGCTATTTCAATAGTTACTAGTATTTTTCAAGTAAGTAAAACTATGACCTTTTAGTCGGTTTTGGAAAGCGATGAGGCTATTACTTATTATTTCATTTCTTTTTGTAGGTTGCAGTCCAGAAGCAGAAGATAACCTAAAAACCTCCTCGACCAATTCTGAAGCAAGTCTTTTGTTACGAGCTGCGTCCGAAGGCAAAAGTATTCTTGAAGATGGATCAGATTATGAAGGAGAAATGATTCGCGGCTTACCACATGGTTATGGGAAAAGAAAATTCACCAACGAAGATTTTTTTGAGGGACAATTTGTAGACGGGCAAGCACATGGGCACGGCACATTACGATACAAGTCGGATCCAAATCTTGAAAAGTATGTGGGTATGTGGGCCAATGGATTGAGGGAAGGCTACGGCACTTTGTACTTTTCTGACTCTTCGCAAATGGTGGGGCATTGGGAAGATAATTCTCTCTTTTATGGCGAATTTCGAAGGTCCGACGGAGTGGTTATTGCAGGTAAATGGAATGAGCAAACGCTGGCAGAAGGAACACTGGATGATGGATTTGGTAATAAATTTTCTGGTATCTTTAGTGAAACTGGTGGGTATGCGTCTGGCACCATTGAGAGTGTGGATGGTGACAAATACACAGGCGGCTTCGAAAATAATACTTACCATGGTCGTGGAGTTTTGTCTCGTGCTGATGGTACCCTCTATGTGGGACAATTTTCAGAGGGAAAGTTTTCAGGTATGGGGATGTTGTTTTTACAAACTGGTACAAGATACTCCGGTGAATTTGAGCAGAATCAACCCAACGGTTACGGAGTTCAAACCAATGTAGATGGGGTTACTTATTCCGGACTTTGGGAAAATGGGGTGAAAAATGGTACTGGCACCTTGGACTTTGGAGATGGTACCAGTTTTGTTGGAGAGTTTAGAAATGGCATGGCTTATGATGGCTTGTATGACTTCGGGGATGGAAGAATCACAGACTCTTACCAAAATGAAGAAGGGGAGTGGGTTGACCGTTAAGTGCGATATTGTTTTTGAGGGTTGCCTTCTTAGGCATATCATAAAAAAATAAAACTTTATTATGACTGAACCTTACACTCTTCGACTAAAGTTTTGGGGTACACGAGGAAGTATTCCTTGCCCTGGGCCTGATACTATCAAGTATGGTGGGAATACAACTTGTTTTGAGGTTAATTATGGGGAGGAACGACTCATAATAGACGCAGGCACCGGTATACGCTTACTTGGCAAAAAAATTCTTATGGAGGAAAAGAATCTGCTTACTGCCAAGCTTTTCTTTACCCATACCCATATGGATCATATCCAAGGGTTACCTTTCTTTGCCCCTTTGTATAACCCGAACAGCAATGTGAATTTGTACGCGGGTCACTTGGACGGAGATAATTATGATTTGCAGGGTATCATAGGCACCATGCTTATGAAAGACCCAGTTTTTCCGGTTCCGAGCTCATTAATTGAGCAAGCCTGTACTTTTAATGATTACAATGTTGGTAAGGTTTTTGAACTTGGAAACGATCTAGTGATTAAGACTGGAAAATTAAACCACCCCAATGGAGCTTGTGGCTATCGTTTGGAATGTGGAGGCAAAGTGATCGCTATTTGCACGGATACAGAACATTTTGAAGGAAAGTTAGACGAGAATGTTCTGGCTTTAGCTGAAAATGCGGATGTCATGGTTTACGACTCTGCTTACACAGATGAAGAGTACCCAAACTTCAAAGGCTGGGGGCATTCTACCTGGCAAGAGGCAATCAAAGTGGCGGAAGCAGCCAATGTAAGGCAGACATTTCTCTTTCACCATGATCCATCTCACAATGACAAAAAAATGGATGAGATCGCACAAGCAGCCAAAGAAATCAGATCAAGTGTTCGCCCCGCAATTGAGGGAGAAGAAATTTTTCTTTAAATTCATTTATTCCCTTTTATTGCCTGCATTCACTTCAGGTTCGAAAAGCTTCTTAACTTGTCCCGTTCCTTTTACCTCAACGACTGAATTGGTGGGGTTTTGATGGAGGAATATATTTCCACTCGATAAAAGCCGTGCGTCCAGCCATTGCTCTGGATTAATTTGTAGTTCACCCTTTCCGTAATGAACTACCTTGGCATTTGAAACTTCTAGTTCTCCAGCGTCTACTACACCGTTTCCTCGAACTTCGATTTCCAATTCTGATATTTGCTCTCCTTGTAAGCTCAATCTCCCGCTTCCAAGATGAAGCACTTCAATTTTAGGGGTATTAACCGATTCTAAATGCACATCTCCTGTGCTGGAATGAAAAACCTTTAAATGCGAAGAACTTATATTGGAGCAACTTAGGTTGGATGATTCTAAAATTCGGAGTTCGGCAATTTCTTCTACATAAACAATGATTTCAACGGGAAATGTCCGGGTTGCATTTAGCTTAACGAAAGGAATCCTTCTTTTAAACTCATAGGAATTATTGGCATCGATAAATAGGGTTTTTTGACGGACTGTGGCAGCCACAGAATCCATAATTTCTTCATCTGCATAGATCGAAACCTTCCCACGCTTATTTCCTTTTTTTATAAATACATCCAGGTCACCCTTGACTTCAATCTTATCAAAATAAAAAAGAAGTTGATTACGGGTTTCCAGGGCAGGGAACAATGGCCTAACCCCAAGGCTCACGAGGTATAGGCTCAACAAGAAAAATTTATTTCCTTTTCCCATATCGCCTCCCTTTTCTCTTGGAATTGTATCCGCCTTTGTTTGCTTTTTGAAGGGTACCACCACCACCTTGTAAAAAGCTCATTTGATCTCTCAATAAAGCCGCTTTTTCAAATTCAAGTTTCTTCACTGCCTCAAGCATTTCCTTCTCCAGTTGTTTAAGTAATTTCTTAATATCTTTCTTGGAAACATCTTCTGAGACAGCAAGCAGGTCTTCCTCTTCTTTTTTCTCCACTAAACTTTCCTGAATTGGCCGGGTTACTCCAATAGGTGTTATGCCGTGTTTCTCATTGTAAGCCATTTGTTTTTCGCGGCGGTATTGGCATACATTCCATGCTTTGGTTAAAGACTTAGTCATTATGTCGGCATAAAATATAACCTTTCCATCTACATGCCTGGCCGCTCGACCAGCAGTTTGAATGAGGCTGGTCTCACTTCTGAGGAAGCCTTCTTTATCAGCGTCTAATACAATAACCAAGGCAACTTCAGGGAGGTCCAGGCCTTCCCGCAAAAGGTTTACTCCCACAAGGACATCAAAAGACCCGGATCGGAGGTTTCGCAAGATTTCAACCCGTTCAATCGCATCAATATCCGAGTGTAAGTATTCGACTTTAATTTGATGATCTCGAAGGAAATCAGTCAAGTCTTCCGACATTCTCTTGGTAAGAGTTGTGACTAAAATACGGTCTCCTTTTTGGGCTACTTTTTTGATCTCATTTATGCAATCCTCGACTTGTCCCTTGATAGGGCGTCTTTCCATTTCGGGGTCCAGAAGCCCTGTGGGCCTGATTAATTGCTCGGCCACGCAGCTTGACCTTTCTAATTCCAGAGGTGCGGGAGTTGCGGATACATAAATTGTTTGCCCAGTCACCTGATCAAATTCATCCGGTTTTAAGGGGCGGTTATCCAGAGCTGAGGGTAACCTGAAACCAAAGTCCACCAGTTTTTTCTTCCGGGATAAATCCCCATGAAACATACCGCCAACTTGAGGTAAGGTGACATGACTCTCATCGACAAAAACGAGGAAGTCGTCGGGGAAAAAGTCAATTAAACACCAGGGTCGTTGACCAGGCTTGCGACCTGACAAGTGCCTGGAATAATTTTCTATACCATTGCAAAACCCGATTTCCTTAAGCATTTCGAGGTCATATTCTGTTCGCATACGAATCCTCTGGGCTTCCAGGAGAAGGTCATTTTTTTCGTACCAGCTCACGCGTTCTTCTAATTCCTGCTTGATGGCTTCACAGGCAACTTCCCTTTTGTCCTTGGTGGTAACATACTGATTTGCAGGGTAGACCCGGTAAGTTTCTAATTCTCTTATGGACTCACCAGTCATGAGGTCAAATTCCCGAATGGATTCCACCTCATCTCCCCAAAATTCTACCCTGATTGGATTGGTTGCATAAGCCGGGAACAAATCAACGGTATCTCCTCTTACACTAAATTTTCCAGCTTTGAGTTCCACATCATTTCGGTTGTATAAGGCTTCCACCAAGTTTTCTAAAAGCAAATCTCTTCCCGATTCTTTTCCTTTAGATATTTCATAAGAAAGAGATTTAAAGTCTTCCGGTGAACCAAGCCCGTAGATGCAGGAAACGCTGGCGATTACCAATACATCCCGCCTGCTTATCAAAGAGCCGGTGGCCGCCAAACGCAGTCGCTCAATTTCTTCATTAATCGAGGAGTCTTTTTCGATGAAGGTATCCGAGGAGGGCACATATGCCTCCGGTTGGTAGTAGTCATAGTAACTTACAAAATACTCGACCGCATTATCGGGGAAAAAAGATTTAAATTCAGAATACAGTTGAGCAGCAAGCGTCTTGTTATGGGATATTATCAGGGCTGGACGTTGCAATTTCTCAATGACATTCGCCATGGAAAAAGTTTTGCCCGACCCGGTTACTCCCAAAAGGGTCTGGGCTCGGTTACCTGCTTCAATCGAGGAAACCAGGCTATGGATTGCCTGAGGTTGATCTCCCTGAGGTTTATAATCTGAGCAAAGGCGAAACTTCATGCTTGGGCTTTTACAGGAATCCTAACTGCTACCTGGGTAATACCCCTGCTCGCCTTCTGACCTGCCGATGACTGCAGCGGCACAACTGTCTCCAAGCACATTAACTGCGGTTCTTGCCATATCTAATACTCGATCGACCACATAGACAATACCGACCCCGATACCAATGGTTTCCTCCGGGAAACCAACTGCTTGCAAAATGACAATAATGGCAACAAGGCTGGCAGAAGGTATACCCGCAACTCCAACGGATGTGAGCAAAGCCATAATAACTACGGTGAATTGTACGCTCCAACTCATATCAATACCAAAGAGCTGGGCTAAGAATACGACAACAACGCACTCAAAAAGTGCGGTTCCATCCATATTCATCGTTGCCCCAAGAGGGAGGGTAAAGCTTCCCACTTTTTTAGATACTCCGACCCGCTGGGTAACGCATTTCATGGTAAGGGGGAGGGTTGCGGAGGAAGATGCGGTGGAAAAAGCAGTCAAAAGGGCGGGAAACATTGCCTGTAAATGGTTCACAAAGTTTATTTTACCCAAAAATTTTAGTAACAAGGGCAATACAATCAGGCTGTGTATGAAAAGGCCACAGGCGACGGTGAGGGCAAACCCACCCATCACAGAAAGAGTATCCACGCCTACAGTCATTAATGTGGGGGTAACCAGACCAAAGATGCCATAGGGTGCAAAAGAAATGATAAAGTTTGTAAGGTTTAAAATGACTGCATTTAAACTTTCCCAAAACTCGGTCTGGTTTTGCTTTCCTTTTTCTGGCAAGCGGGAAACAAAAAAACCGAAGAGTAAACTGAAGAAGATTAAGCCTAGAAGCTGCCCCTCGACCCCGGCCTTAAAAAGGTTGGTTGGCACCATCCTGTGAAAGATCTCGATCAAGTTAACCCACCCACTATCGGCACGATCCATTGCGGAATTTAGCTTTTCGTTATCAAATGCTTGGTGGCTTTGAAGCATTTTGTCGCGAATGTTTTCATCTACAATGCCGGGTTTGAAAATATTTACACAAAGCAAGCCAACTGTAACCGCGAGAATCCCAGTCAGGCTGTAAAACCCTAGAGTTTTTAAACCAAGCCTCTTAAAGTTTGATTCCGCCCCAATTTTGGCAATACCACATATAATCGATGTCATAATTAAGGGGATAACCACCATTTTTAAGGCATTGAGGAAAAGGGTGCCGATAAATTGGCAACCAGTCGCCATGTAATGGAACCAGTCTGGTTTAGTTTCCAGCTCCTTAACTTCGAAATTTGCAAGTAAGCCAAGGAGGAATGAAAGAGTGAGGGAGATGAGGATTTTGTAATGGAGGGCAATTTTCATGAAATCATAAGTAGTGTCTAAAAGAAAAACTTTTTACATTAGTTGCTGAATGGAGCGAATGGTCAATTCCTTTGGTGTATCAACAAGCATGTGGGCTCCAGCTTGGTATAAGTCGGCCTCGGTCTGAGAAGTCTTGATAGCCACCGCTTTCATTCCGCCTGCTCGGGCGGCTTTGATGCCATGAGTGCTGTCTTCAAATACCACGCACTGACCCGGGGGTAATTGTAAGAGCTTTGCACCTGTAAGAAAAACTTCAGGGTCAGGCTTTCCACGGGTCACATCTTCCGAACAAATAGCTCCTGTGAAAAAACCTTTTATGCCCAGCTGTTCAAAGGCGAGAGAAATATTTTCTCTACTGGTTGATGTACCGATGACGGCTGGAATTTGATGTCTTTGCATTTCCTGCAAAAAATCTTTCACGCCCGGAAGCAGATGAATACCTGTTTCTTTTGCAAATTCCCGATAGAGTGCTTCTTTTCTTTCTCCCCAATTCTTTATTTGTTGCGGGTCTTTGGACCATTTTAAGATTTCAGGGATAATGATTTCGTTGCGTTTACCAAACCCTTGCTTGAAGTGATTTGGGGGTAAGGGGCGACCGATCTCTTGGGCCAAAGCCTCCCAACTCTTTTCATGCAAGACGGATGAGTCTACAATTACACCATCCCAATCAAATATAAACCCGAGTTCGGGCATCTTTATTCAAGGTTGTAATCTTGGGCAGCTGAATTGTTCTGGTCTTGCTCCTCGGATAAACTTTCAAGAAATTTCGACTGCAGAGCCTCTGGGGTGGTGGAAATATTAGAATCATACACAGGAGTGACCGAAGTCGAAGTGTTTGATTCATTTTTATCATAAACTTCGAGAAAGGTAGGGAGGGGAGGACCAATTAATATATCTTTTACGGTCGGTGTATCCTCAGTTTCCTTGAGAACTTTTGTGGTTACCCGCTCGCTTAAGATTTCATTAAGTAAATCCCGGGTCTTGGTAGCCTCTGCGTTATCAAACCCAAGAAGTTTTTCCTGCTTAGCTAAGGTGTCACCCAGAGCTTCCATGGCAGCATCTTTCCGGTTGGCTAAGTAGTGAAGTTTCCCAATACGAAACATGGTTTGTAAGGTCATCGGATCTTTTTCACCCAAGACGGCTAATTCAATATCCAATGTTCTTTCGCTCAGGGCATAGGCATCTTCTTCTTTGCCAAGAGCCAAGTATACATCGGCAAGTTCATTCATCGCTCTTAGTGTTTCCGGATGTTCTAAACCATATTTTTTTTCCAACCTCTGTTTGACTGCGGTTTGGACTTTTTCTGCTTCAATCAACTTGTCCTGCAAGCGGTAGATGCGAGCGATGGCTTTAAGCGTAAAAAGAGTCTCGGGGTGCATGTCGCCGAGGGCTTTTTCTTTGGCTGCTTCAATCCGAAGATAGAGATCCAGGGCACGACCGAGGTCTTTTCTGCCGGCCACTATTTCAGCAAGTGAAT
>Ga0255783_10002390_pt1 | contig 18723 bp, 19 predicted proteins | sample 011ome_22_FD_179981 | JGI IMG/M metagenome (GOLD analysis project Ga0255783, IMG submission 179981) | Coastal salt marsh microbial communities from the Groves Creek Marsh, Skidaway Island, Georgia - 011507BT metaG (version 2) | ecosystem: Environmental > Aquatic > Marine > Intertidal zone >... | reverse complement strand
GTCCCTTAATGTTTAAACGTATTCTTGATTTTACTAGTTTAAGTTCAGACACAATACCTGTTTTTCGTTACTATCTCGAAAGGCACACTGAACTAGATGGTGAGCATCATGGGCCTATGGCTCATCAACTTCTTGAAAGTTTGAGCAGCGGGAATGTAGAAGTTGAGAGAGAGATTATTCAGCAAGCTGAGACTAGCATTCTTCAAAGAATTGAATTTTGGGACGGGGTGCTTAAAGCTCTACCTTAATTTTGCCACCGATAAATTAAGATAGTTCAATTTCGATTGTAAATTCATCGCGTGCCCCTGGTGCTACCATGCGTGTTGTTTTATTTTCTGTTGCATTAGGAGGCGACATCCATGGTTCAATGCAATAGAAAAGCGAATTGGGCTTGGTCCAACTTACAAATGTGAGCCGAGTTCCTGTCACCGGACCTCCAACCTCGGAAATGCTAATATTCTCTTCTCCGTTAAGCAGAGAAATTTCAGCTTTCGGTTTAGACAATTCATAGAATATATTGTTTACGAGCATTTCATCATTGAGGTTTTGTTCTGATGTCTTCAAATCTTTAGGCACCATCATGCCCCCTTCTTTGTATTGAAATACTTTTTTAGCTTCGATCGATAATTTGTGATCTTTCATCGAAAGACCCTTCCTCCAGGGCACTTGGAAATAAGGGTGCAATCCAGCTGACCAAGGTATTGGCTCACGGCTTTCATTTTCCAGCACTAGACTAATTTGTAGTGTCAAATCAAGGAAATGATATATGACCGTAAAGTTGTAATCGAAAGGGTAAAAGCTTTTCATCTCTTCTGTTTGAAGCATCTCAACTTCGAAGCCTGATTGGTCTATTGAACGGACAGCAAACTCTGCACGATTGGCAAAACCGTGCATTGGCATTTTCCGATGCGAACCGTCAGGTAGCTTCCAGTAATCAGGCTTTCCCTCGAGGTATGATTTTCCCGCAAAGGGAAATAGTATGGGTATTCCTCCACTTACAGAGTGAAATGCATCTTCTTTTATATCTTCAGGCCAATGAATAACATCACGGACGGAACCATCACTCATATTGATATGCCAGTTCAGTAATTGTGCACCCTTTTCAGGGGATGCCAAAAAGGTAGAGGGTCCAACATCCCAGCGCCTAATTTCATGGTTTTGATAAGTGATCTTTTCCATTACATATGAATTGAAGCTTCTTTGGACTTTGCGCAATGCCAATTATACCATTAAATATTAATTTGAGGTAATTATAATGTTATTTTTTAAATCCACTTTTTACACCTTCATATTCTTTTTGGTGATTTTGCTTAGTGCACTGGGTGTCGATGGCAACAAAACCCTCAGTGTAGACACTAATCAGAGTATTATCGCCGAAGGTAACTCCACTCAAATAGAGTCACATATCGCCTATGTCATACCAATAAAAGAACAAATTGGAGCACCTATTCTAGATATTCTTCGGCGTGGTTTAAAGGATGCTATCAAGAAGGAGGCAGCGATTGTAATTCTTGATATGGATACACCGGGAGGCGAGCTTGGAGTGACACTCGAAATAATGGAAGAGATTATTGAGAACCTAAAAAGATTCAGAGGTAAAATTATCACTTATATAAATAAAGAGGCAATTTCTGCAGGTGCATACATTGCCATTGCTACGAGTGAAATTGCTTTCTCTCCACAATCACAAATCGGTGCGGCGGAGGCAGTGAGTGGTGGAGGAAGCAACATTGATTCTTCCATGAAGAGAAAAATCAATTCTTACCTAAAAGCGAAAATTAGGAATTATGCGGGAAATCATCGATACCGCTCCTTGGTAATGTCCGCAATGATGGATGCCAATGAAAGTTTGATTATAGAGGGTAAACCACTCAAGGCTTCTGATGGTAGTTTGATCAAAAAAACGGGTGAGCTACTCACATTAACCGGAGAAGAAGCATGTCAACTTTATGGTGAGCCGCCAGTGCCCTTACTTGGGTTTGGAGTTTTTGAAAATTACGAAGAAATATTAGTCCAAAAGTGGGGCAATGAAAATTACCAGATTATTGAAATGAATTTACATTGGGCTGAGAAAGCCGGCTTATGGCTCAACGGTATTGCCCCGCTTATTTTAAGCATAGGATTGGTGTGTATTTTTGTAGAGTTTAAAACACCGGGATTTGGAATCTTTGGAGTCTCTGGAATCCTTTTGTTGCTGGTCTTTTTTGGGTCAAAATATGTGGCAGGTTTGGCAGGGCAGGAAGAGATTGTTGTTTTTTTATTTGGTATCTGTTTCATATTGATAGAAATTTTCCTTGTTCCAGGATTGATTATTCCTGGTATCATTGGATTTTTTATGATCATAGGATCAATTTTCTGGGCAATGATTGATGTTTGGCCTACGCCAGAATTTACCTGGAGTTATGAAGTTTTTCGCCTTCCTTTCTGGGAGCTTATACAGTCCCTTTGTATAGCAGTTATACTCGGGATTTTCGTATCCATTCTTCTGCCTAGAACCCCAATATGGAAACGGTTGATTTTAAGTGAAACCCTTGGTGAAGGTTTGCCCTCCAAAACCGGTAAAAATTCTTTGCTTTGCGTGGATGGAATGTACGGAAAAACTGTTTCGGAATTATTTCCATCAGGGCAAGTGGAAATAAACGGTAAGCGCTATGAGGCTCGGGCTATACGTGGTAGAATTGAGAAAGGGGAGAAAATAAAAGTGATTAAAACTTCATCAATGGATGTAGTAGTAGAATTGGCATCTTCATGACTTTGGTAATTTGTATTCTTACACTTAGCTATACCTTGATCGCATTTGAGGTTATTATACCTGGTGGGTTGCTAGGGATTCTTGGTTTCATGGGTTTGATTGCCGCAGCCTATTTATCTTATTTGGAGTTTGGTGGTTGGTTCGCCCCATCGATAACTTTTCTTGCCAGTGGGATAGGTGCACTAGTGTTGATTTTGTTTGAATTTAAGTGGCTGTCCAAAAGCCCACTTGGAAGGAATTTATTTCTCAGTAAAACCGTAGAAGCGACCAGCAACACATTTTCTCGGGAAGAAAATTTGATTGGATGCTCGGGTATATCCATCACTGACCTTCACCCCGAAGGCTTGGTTAAACTCAATGGTAAGGACTATGATGCTTCTAGTGAAAGCGGTCATCTGCCCAAAGGTGTGTCAGTAAAGGTTACGGGTATTGATGATTTTACAATACGCGTTCAGTCAGTGAATGATTAGAAGGGTTGACCTTAGAACACATTTTTACCACCAATAGTTTGAACTTTATCACATATTATTATGCTTGAATTAATTATAATTGGGTTACTCGCGGTCATAGGGCTTGTTGTCTTGTTGGTCATAATGTCGTTTTTTAACACGTGGTTGAAAGCATTCCTGGCAAAGGCAACCGTTGGATTTAGTACCTTGTTAGCCATGCGACTTCGGGGTGTTCCGGTCGGATTAATTGTGGATGCCAGGATTACAGCAGTCAAGGCGGGCATTCCTCTTGAGACAGACCAATTAGAAGCACATTACTTAGCTGAAGGAAATGTTGTACAGACAGTCCAGGCTTTAATTGCAGCCTCTAAGGCAAATATTATTTTGGAATGGGATCGTGCCTGTGCCATTGATTTAGCTACGAGGGGAACAAGTAAATCAGTCCTTGAGGCGGTACGCACATCTATTAATCCCAAGATTATTGATTGCGTAATTGAAGGACGCGATACGATTGATGGGGTTGCCAAAGATGGCATTCAGGTTAAAGTTCGGGCAAGGGTTACAGTGCGCAGTAATTTAGATCGATATGTTGGCAGTGCCCAAGAGGAGACGGTCATTGCAAGAGTGGGTGAAAGCATAGTATCGACGATTGGATCCTCAGAGAATTACAAAGTTGTTCTCGAAAATCCTAACTCTATTACTGAAAAAGTTTTGGATCGAGGACTTGATCAGGGGACCGCCTTCGAAATACTTTCTATTGATATCGCGGATGTTGATTTGGGTGAAAATAGAGGAGCCGCCCTTCGTTCTTCCCAGGCATCAGCTGACAAGGAGGTCGCCCAAGCCCAAGCGGAAATTAGAAGAGCAGCAGCGGTTGCTTTGGAGCAGGAAAACAAAGCTAAGGTTCAAGAAATGCAGGCAAAACTAGTCGAAGCTGAATCTCAAATTCCACTGGCGATGGCTGAGGCTTTTCGAAGTGGCAATCTTGGTGTAATGGACTACTACAGGTTAAGAAATGTAGAGGCTGATACTGGGATGAGGGAAAGCATATCAAAGGGGGTAGATTGATCATCTATTGATTTTTTAAAATTTACCTACCGACATGCCGGATATTCCAATAGATACCCTGCTGATAATTGGGTTAGTTATTGCATCATTTATTGGCAAACTGACTCAAAAAAAATCATCCATCCCTCAGGCAGGAAATAAAGATACGGACTCCACCCAAGAGGACCCACCAAGGGATTCGGCAAGTTTAGAAGATGTGCTTAAAGAGGCTTGGAAGAATTTCAATGATTCTTCGGATGAATCTATAAATGAACCTATCACTAAAACACCTGCACCTTTACCAAGAAAAAAAGAGCTTTTAAAAAAGAAAGTATTAGAAAAAAAAGAGCCCCAATCTTCTTACAGGATCAAAAAAGAGCCGATCTTTTCTTACGATTATGATTCAAGTGTAACAGGTACATTTTCAACCGTAACGGAAGATTTAAAGAATTCCAATAAATCACTACGAAAAGCATTTTTGCTTAAAGAAATTCTTGATCAACCGGTATCAATCAAGAAGACTTCTTTTTGATAGTCGTAAGTTTTTTGCTTTTTTTTACTTTTTTATTTTTCAAACTATCACCGAGTGCTTGTAGCATGCATCTCTTGTTCCATATGCATGTGTTTGGAAATTCACATTCTTTACCAGAGCAAAAAATGTTATCAAGTGACTTTTTCATCGTTAGGCTTTATTGTTAAATGGTAGTTTGGTGAATGAAATTAATTGGTAATTTAAAAGGAAAGCACGAGCCACTTGCGGGAAATTCTTCATGATAATCACGGGGCATGAGGTGAAGCACAGGTTAGTAAACTTAAGTATCCAAAATTGAAGAAACAATCTGATTTGAAAGTGTTTAACAATGAGAAAGATGAAGGAACATTTGAAATCAAGCGAATCAGAAAAATGAAGAAGTTTTACTAGGAAGTAGAAAGCACCAGTTTATAAAGGTTAAGTGCTTGCAAGAATCATGGGCAACTGATAGTTGTTATCGCTTTAATTTTTCCCACCCCTGAAAACATCATGTCTGAACTAAGCGAATTGACTTTAAAGGTATCACCACGAGAAAAATCTGGCCGTAATGCTTGTAAAAGCCTGAGAAATGCAGGAAGAATCCCTGTTATACTTTACGGGAAGGCTTTGAATAAATCTTACTCTGTAGATGATAAAGAAACGAGAATGTTGCTTCGTAAAGCTGCTGGAACATCCTCTCTGCTAAGACTGCTGGGCGATAACGGCGAGGATGAATTGGTTTTAATTAAGGATCTTCAAAAAGACCAAATCAAAGATATGATTCTCCATATTGATTTTGTCCAAGTTACTCGAGGAGAAGATCTTCAAACAAAAGTTCCCTTGGTTATTTCCGGGGAAGCGGAAGGAGTTAAGAGCCAAGGCGGTATCCTTGAAATCCTTGCGAGTGAGGTGGAAATTAAGTGTCGCCCAAGTAACTTACCTTCACAGGTTACGCTTGACATAAGTTCATTGGAGCTCGGTTCTAATCTTCAGATCAAAGATCTTCCTAAACTAGATAACATTGAATACACTGATTCTCCTGACATGATTCTTGCATCTTGCGTAGGTAGTGCAAGCGGAAGATCTGGTGCGGACGATGATGAGCAGGAAGATGTTGCAACTGAAGTGGAAGAAGCAACAGAATCTGATGCTTCTCCAGATAAAGAGTAACTTCATTACTTTGTGATGAGTTGTGAAAAAATGGGGCATAATAGGTCTTGGGAATCCGGGCTCTCATTATGTCCAAACTCGGCACAATATCGGATTTTGGATTCTTGATGAATTTGCCAAGCAAAACGAGCTTAAATTCAGTAGGAACGAGAAATTTGGGGCTGAAACTTGTAAGCATTTACATAAAAGCAATAAGCAATTGCTTTTGATCAAACCATTTACCTTCATGAATAATTCAGGAAATTTGCTGCCCTCCTTGTTAAAATACAGTGGCTTTGAGGAATCTCGTATTACAGTTGTTCACGATGAATTGAATCTACCTTTGGGGGTGCTTAAGATTTCGAATTCAAAGGGTGCCGGAGGCCATAATGGAGTTGAAAGCATTATGAACTCATTAAATTCCCCTTTTACGAGAGTAAGAATAGGCATTGGCGGAAAGCCAAAACCAAACCAAAGTCTATCCAGCTATGTTTTATCCAGTTTTAATCAAGTGGAATCAAAAATTTTGAGTATGAGACTGCCTCATTTTTTAAATGCACTTCATTCAATTATTGAAATTGGTGTAGAAAAAACCATGAATATTTTTAATCAAGAAAAACAAATCGAAACTACCTCATGAATAAGAAAAATTATCTTGCGACTATCGTATTCGATCCTAGAGGGTCGGACGGAACATCAGACGAAATGATCCCCAAATTAAGTGAACTTATTCGTCAATCGGATGGTGAAGTTACTAAAGTAGAGAATCAAGGTAACCATGAATTTTCCTACCCACAGAAGAATGGGTTATCAAGCGGTACCTTTTTACAATTTGAAATATCGGGACTCCCTACAACACCAGATTCCCTTAAGAAAAAACTTAAATTAGAAAAAAAGGTTGATCGAGTTTTGATCGAAAGCTTGTAATTTTACAGTTTACGATATTCTTTTCCTAACATGGCTTCTCTAAATAAAGTATTACTCATTGGAAATTTAACTCGCGATCCTGATGTTAAAATGATGACCAACGGTCGCCCTGTTTGTAATTTTGGTTTGGCATTAAATCGGTCTTATAAAGATTCTGAGGGAAATAAGAAAGATGAAACGACCTTCGTTGATGTTGAGTGTTTTGGTCCAAGAGCTGAAGCAGTTGGGCGTTTTTTTACAAAAGGCCGAGCCATTTTCGTGGAAGGCAGACTAAAATTAGATCAGTGGGAGTCGAAAGAAGGTGAGAAAAGAAGTGCAATTCGAGTTGTACTCGACAATTTTGAATTCGTTGACTCTCGCCAGGAATCTCAAAATAACCAATCCGATGTTAATTCGACTTCTTCTGCACTTCCTGCTTCAAGTCAGTCAAACAGCCCAACATCAAATACAACAGTACCTAATTCTGCAGACCCAGAATTAGATGAAGATGTTCCTTTTTAATTTTACCCATATATATTATGCCACAAACAGAAGTATTACTTGTAGAACATATCGTTAACCTCGGATCCGAGGGTGATGTAGTTAAAGTGCGTCCAGGCTACGCCCGGAATTATCTTATTCCCCGTAGTAAGGCAGTTCCCTTAAATCATGCGAACAAGAAAAGGTTAGATGCCCTCAAAGTCGCTCGTGCTGCAAGAGAAACCGAAGAGCTTCAAAAATCACAAGATATAGCTACCAAGCTTAACGACACATCCATTGCGGTCGCGGTTAAGACCGGTGCGGGTGGCAAACTTTTTGGTTCTGTGACTTCTGCTCATGTTTTGGAGAAGCTTGAGGAAAAAGGATTCAAGCTTGATAAAAGGCATTTTTCTAAATTTTCCCCAATCAAGGAACTTGGCCAGACCACCATTAATGTGTCTTTACACAAAGATGTATCCGTGGATATCAAACTAGAGGTTGTGTCTGAAAATCCGATCGAGGAAACCGAGTAAATATTCATTTTTGAGGGGAAGTTTAATAGCGAATGCCATCATCTCCTTCTCTTTCTCAAGAAAATAAGCAAGTTGGCTTTAAGCAAAACCTAACTACTCCTGCTATGCCTTCTACCCTTGAAGGTAAATCTCTTCCGAATAATATTGACGCGGAGCAAGGGCTGTTGGCTGCCTGTATTGTTGATTCTTCTGGAGAAGTAATCGGGCGCTGTATCGAGCAAGGAGTAGGGCCTGATCATTTTCACTTTCACAATCATCAGCTTATTTTTGATGCACTGATTCAGCTTCATCAGGAGAACAAAGAAGCGGATGAAATTTTAATAGCAGAAAAATTATCTGCTGGGGGTAATTTAGAAACTATTGGAGGAAAGGATGCACTTTTTGACCTGTCAGCACGAATAGATACTACGGCCCATGCCCCCTATTGGCTAGATATAGTCAAGCAAAAGGCTATTCTTAGAAAATGCATAATGGTCGCTTTTGAAATTATTGATGGAGCGAATCAAATTCAGGGTAATGTTGATGATTTTCTGGCTACCATGGAGCAACGAGTTTGCTCTTTAGGTGATGAGCAGAATGTTCGATCTTCGGTCCCATTTAAAGAGCCTATTCAGCATGCGATGGAGCAGATTCAGCGAATGCTATCGCACGAGGAAATGGACGGGCTTCTCTCTGGCTACAAAGACCTCGATCAACTTACCAATGGGTTTAAACCTGCAGAAATGATTGTCATAGCCGCTAGACCTTCGGTTGGAAAGACAAGTTTAGCCATGAATATTGTTGAAAATGTTGCTTTTTCGCCCAAATATCAGGATTCCCCAAAAAACCTATTAGTCTTTAGCTTAGAGATGAGTGCGACATCGTTGGCAATGCGAATGATTTGTGGACGAGCTAAAGTAAATATGAATGATTTAAGAAGGGGTTTCGTTCCCAAAAAAGATGCCGAAACCCTCAATGCAATAAGTCGTGAATTTCAAGAGGCTTCATTATGGGTGGATGACACCAGTGGTTTAAGCATCAATCAAATAAGAGCGAAAGCGAGAAGACTTAAAACTCGTAAGAAAATTCACCTCATCGTCATTGATTATCTTCAACTGATTTCCGGTGATGCCAGGGCTCAGTCCAGAGAAAATCAAATATCGGATATCTCTCGTGGGTTGAAAGCGATGGCAAAGGAATTAGATGTCCCTGTAATCGTATTGAGTCAGTTAAATCGTGATTCCGAGAAAGAACGAAGAGACCCTAGGCTTTCAGATTTAAGAGAATCTGGCTCTATTGAGCAAGATGCGGATATTGTAATGCTTTTGGGTAAACAGAGAAAAGGGGAAGACATCAGAGAAGTGGATCAGGATCCTGAGGCGGCAAATTCAGATGACGATTATGAACCAATCTCTTTACTACTGGCAAAGCAAAGAAATGGACCCACTGGAAGGATTAATCTCGCATTTCGTCGAAAATTTACGAGGTTTGAAGTTCTCGAAGGAGAACCACGACTTAATTAAAAGATATGATTTATCGAATTCGCCCATTGTTTCCTTTAATAATGCTTTTTTCCGGCATTGCCATTCTGTGGGCACAGGTTGTCCCGGAAGGTAAACAAATAATATCGATAGAAGTTGTTATGGACGGCCCAAAAACTTTGGGTAAATCTTTTTTGCTCCAAAATTTACAGGTTGAAGAAGGCATGAAATATGATCCATCATCGATCGACAAATCGATTCGCAATCTAGTTGCAACTGGTGCCGTCGATGATGTGAAAGTTTTTTATGATCCCAAAAAGTCCAGTGACAAAGGGGTAGCCCTTATTTTTGAAGTCCGGGCAAAACCACGTATCAAAACAATCTCTTTCTTTGGAAATAAGAAGCTATCAAATAAAAAACTTGAAAAAACAATCTCGTTAAGTGTGGGTGATATGTTTGATGAATCGGACTTTAAAGCAGATCAGGTTTTAATTGAACAACTTTACACGGACAAAGGTTATTGGGATTCCAGCGTTTCCAGTGAGCTTAAAACTCTTAAAGGGAGTAATGATGTTTCAATCGTTTTTAAGATTACAGAGAATGAAAAACGAAAAATTAAAAAGATCGAATTTGTGGGAAATAAATTACTTCCAGCTAAAATTCTTTTAGATGAAATGGAAACGGCACCGTGGAGGTTTTGGAGGTTTTGGTCAAAACGCTCCCGATATAGACCTTCCATTTTAGAGGAGGATATTAGTAAACTTAAAACGATTTATCGAAACAAAGGCTTTTTGGATATAGGGATTGATCAAAGCGATATACAGGTCAAACCAAATGGGAAGAGCAATTTGGATTTGATTATCAATGTAAAGGAAGGAGATCGATCGTACTTTGGTGGCTACAAAATCGTGGGAAATGTAGTTTTGAGTAAGGATTACTTAATGGATGACTCAGGTGCTGATTCAGAAAACAAATTTGTAATCAAAAAGGGGGAACCCTACTCGCCTGCGGTTATAAGTGATGAGATCTCTCGTTTACGCAGGAAATACGGGGAGAAGGGCTATCTTGATGCAAGAGTACGTTCTGTGAGAACCCCTAATCTAGAAACAAACCAAATTGATTTAAAATTTGAGATTACTGAAAACAGTAAATTCAGCGTCAACAGCATTCAGGTTCGTGGGAATGATAAAACAAAAACTATTGCGATCATTCGTGAGTTGGCTTTAGCCCCTGGTGAGACTTTTGACTTGGTAAGAATGGAAACGAGTGAGGCAAGACTTAAGAATACTCGTTTTTTTGAAAAAGTTAATTTGGATGATGAACCAATTAATTCCAAAGACCCTGAACTTCAAAATAGTCGGCGTAATTTAGTTGTTGATGTCGAGGAAGGAAGGACTGGGCATGTATCTTTTGGTGTAGGATTCAGTACTCTGGAAAAGGCAATGATGTTTGCTGAGTTTAGGCAGGGAAATTTTGATATCATGCGGTGGCGTACTCCTCACCCTTTACAAGGTGATGGTCAAAAATTCAGATTACGCTTAAAGCTTGGCTCTAGGAGTAATGAGGTCCGCTTGGCTTTGGAGGAGCCTTGGTTTTTCAATCGAAGGCTTGCAGCCGGTTTTGAAATTTTTCGAGAAAAATCTGATTATTACAGTTCATATTACGATGAAATGAGAGCCGGGTTTGAAGTGTATTTCCGAAAAAGAATATTTGAATTAGTTGAGGGTCGTCTCTTTTATCGTTTTGAAGATGTTAAAATAGATGACATCAGTACGGGTTCTGGAGTGCCGAGCTTTATCAAGGAAGAAGACCTTACAATTTCCAAGGTCGGGTTAACTCTTAGCCGTGATACTAGAGATTCTATACTTTTCCCATCCGAAGGAAGTATTTTCACGGTTCGTAAAGAGTTTGCCGGAGGTTTATTTGGTGGAGATGCCGACTATGGAAAGCTTGAATTTCAAGGGGCTCGCTTTTTTAAAACCTTTGATCCCATGGACCAAGTTTTTTCTATAATGGGTCGAAGTGGAACACTCGGAAGGTTTAATGGTAAAGCTGCGGATGTTCCCTTTTTTGAAAAGTTCTTTTTAGGAGGTCCTTATAACTTAAGAGGATGGGATTATCGTGATGCCGGTCCACAGGATGGGACCGAGCCCAAAGGGGGTAATTCATATTCTTATGCAGGGTTGGAGTATACTTTTAAAATAGCCGACCCTCTTAGATTTGCTTTATTTTATGACGGAGGATATCTCAGGGAGGGTGATTTCAAACTGTTGCCCGGAGACAATCAAGAGGGGTGGCATGATAACTGGGGTTTAGGAGTTCGCATTATGGTTATGGGCATGCCCTTACGACTTGACCTTGGTTTTCCTTTAAGCGACCCTACGAACACCGGAGGTTCTCCCCAATTTCATTTCTCAGGTGGTACTCGATTTTAAGAATTCCTCAAGCATTATATTATTATGAAAATACTCACTATTCTTACGCCAGCACTTCTTTTATTTGTTGGTTCTTTTCTTCACGCTCAGAAAATTGCGGTTGTCGATGTCCAAAAGACATTTGATGGTTATCAAAAAGTAAAAGATGCACGTGAAAGACTTGACCGGTCGAAAAAAATAGCGGTCGAAGAATTGGAAATTTTTCGTGACGAATTAGAAAAGATTGTAAAAGAGCTCAAGGAAATGGAGGAAAAGTTAAATAATCCTAATATTGAAAGCTCTGATCTTAAGACCAAATATCAAGAGAAGTTAAAAAAAGCTAAAGAAAAACAGGAAGATATGGTTGCTTATGATAAGCGTGCAAAAGCTACGATTTCACAGCGACAACGAAATTTGCTTGTTGAGCATTTAGGAGATATCCGAGCTGCTGTAAATAAAGTGGCTACAGCTAAGAGCCTGGATTTAGTTATGAACTCTTCCGAAACTCAACTTGGTGTTTTTTACTCAACCGAGAAGTTGGATATCACAAAAGATGTAATTTCAGTACTGAATACCTCAAAAGATAAATAACTTTCTGGTTTCAGGGTTTCTTCAAATGTGAAGTGTGATTTAAATTTAAAGGAAATTTGCGGCTTGTTTAAGCAAGCCACTAAAGTTGGTAATTGTGATCTTTCAGATTTATCTGGGATTGCTTCCCTTACAGAAGCTGTAAAAGGGGATGTTTCTTTTTTGGGTAACCCTAAGTACAAAAAAGATATTAAAAATTGTAAAGCTTCCCTTGTTTTAGTCCCTACTGATCTTGAAGAAGCCCCTCAAGACAATCAAATATTCATTAAATTAGATGACCCTTCTCATGGATTGGCCATCATTTGTAAATTCATTGAAAGCAGAATTTATCCGGCTTCAGAACCTGGCATTCACACAACCGCTTTTGTTGAAGATTCTGCAAAAATTGAAACCTCAGCCTCAATAGGGCCCTTTTGTTACATTGGTAAAGATGCCACTATAGGTGTAGGTTGCCAAATTCTATCTCATTGTCACATAGGGGGGGGAGTAAAGATTGGAGATCAATGTAAGATTCACCCCGGAGTTAAAGTTTTATCCCGTTGTGAAATTGGAAATAGAGTGATCCTAAATGCCGGGGTGGTGATTGGCTCTGAAGGCTATGGCTTTGAGCAGGTTAAAGGAGAGAATGTAAAAACGCCTCATCTCGGTATCGTAGTTGTTGAGGATGATGTGGAAATTGGCGCAAATACCTGTATCGATCGAGCCAGGTTTGAAAAAAGTTTAATTGGGACTGGCACTAAAATTGATAACCTAGTTCAAATTGGCCACAATGTAAAAATAGGTAAAGATTGTCTCATCGTTGCACAAGTTGGGATTGCTGGCAGCGTTCGTATGGAAGACCAGGTCATAGTAGGAGGACAAGCAGGCTTTGCGGGTCACTTAAAGATTGGAAAGCGTGCTAGAATAGCTGGCCAAGCAGGCATTACCAAAGATGTGGAACCGGGTGCTTTTTTAAAGGGAAATCCCGCCCTTCCCGTTCAATTAGCCCATCGACTGTCAGTCTTGCAAAGAAAACTACCAGATTTATTTATTAGGTTTGCTCAAATCGAAGGCAAGAAGTAAGGGAAGACTATGCAAAATGGAACTGGACTAAAGATTTTTAGCGGAAAGTCGAATGAACCGTTGGCTAAAGAAATTTGTGAGTATTTAGATGTTCCATTGGGCGATGCTCTCGTAACTGCTTTTCCTGATAACGAAAGCTTTGTTCGTTTTAATGAAAATATTCGTGGAACCGATGTTTTTTTAGTCCAGTCAACTTCTTCTCCAGCTAATCACAATGTGATGGAACTGCTTATTATGATTGATGCAGCAAAGCGTGCGTCTGCAGCAAGGGTCACGGCAGTTCTACCTTTCTTTGGCTATGCTCGCCAAGATCGCAAGGATCAACCAAGGGTTCCCATTACATCGAAGCTTGTGGCCAATTTACTGGTAGCTGCAGGAGTAAATCGAGTATTAACTATGGATTTGCATGCCCAGCAGATTCAAGGATTTTTCGATATTCCAGTTGATCACTTGTATGCGTCTCCTGTTTTTTTTGACGAATTGAAGACAAAAGATGTGAGTAATCTGACCATTTTTTCTCCTGATGTTGGGGGTATGAAGATGGCCAATGCCTATGCCGAAGTTCTTGGATGCCCATTGGGTTTTGTGGCCAAAAGGCGTACCGGTGCAAGCACTGTGGAAGCCATGAACTTAGTTGGAGAGGTTGAAGGTCGTGAAATTCTTCTTGTTGATGATATGACAGAAACAGCAGGAACCCTTACGGCAGCGGCTAAATTACTTAAAGAGCGAGGTGCACAAAGAGTGACTGCACTCGTCAGTCATTGCGTTCTTAATGATACTGGTAAAGAAAGGTTAAGACAGGGTAACCTCGATGAATTGATTACTACAAACAGTGTAAGTATGAACACAGAGGGTCTCCCAATCCGCCAGATGAGTGTGGCTCCTTTGTTAGGCGAAGCGATAAAGAGAACTCATACTGACAATAGTATATCGACTCTATTTGAAATCAAAGGCTTTTAACTTATCTTTCTTTCCAAATAGGGAAACAAAAGTTTTGGATTTCGACGCTTTTAGGAGGTGAACAAATTTTTCTTATCCTTTTTTTTTCTCACATCTTTCCTTTCGGCTAAACAAAGTCTCACGGTAAAAGTTGATTCATCCGATCTGCCAAGGAGTACAAACCTTTCTTTACACAGTTATTCCTCCGTCCTTAAGGAAGCGACTCCTGCTGTAGTTTCCGTTACCACCCAACAGTATGTTCCATTGAGATATGGTGGAAGCGCAAATCCTTTAGAAAATTTTCTTCGGCGCTATTATGGCCTTCCTGAAATTGAACAGCCAGTTCTGGAAATGGAAAAAGTACCGTCAGGTATCGGCTCAGGTGTTTTGGTTTCTGCGGAGGGCCATGTTATAACCAATGCCCATGTTATAACCGATCAGAGAACAGGTAATCCTGTTGAAGAGGTTGTAGTAAAGCTTTCTACAGAACAAGAGTTTATCGCAGAAATCATAGGTTTTGATCGATCAACTGATGTTGCAGTCTTAAAGATTGAAGCTGAAGAGGAACTCCCGTTTGTAACCTTAGCGAATAGTGATCTTTTACAAGTTGGGGATGTAGTTTTTGCTGCAGGCAATCCCTTAGGTATTGGGCTTACAGTAACGATGGGTATTATTTCAGCTACAAAAAGAACGGAACTGGATGTCTTTCGAGGGCAAAGAGGAGCTTACGAGAACTTTATCCAAACTGACGCTTCAATCAATCAGGGTAATTCAGGAGGTGCTTTGTTGGATACTAAGGGTAGGTTAATTGGAATTAATACGGCGATTATATCTCAAACAGGAGCAAACATAGGTATTGGGCTGGCAATTCCTGTAAACATGGTGCGAAAAGTATTAACTGATTTTGTCCAAGACGGCACAGTAAGAAGAGGTTTTTTGGGTGTTGAATTGCTTGAGGGAAAAAATATCAATGGTGCACTTGTGGGAAAAGTTGTTTCTCAAAGTGCAGCGGATTTGGCGGGTTTTCAAGCGGGTGATATAATCATCAAGGTCGGTAAGGTCGAGGTGTCTTCTGTAAATGAGTCAAGGTTAGCTATTTCGCAAACTGATCCTGGCACGACTATTCCAATTGTTGTGATCAGGAACAACATGGAGTTAACGCTTAATGTAACTCTAGATCTCTTGGGTAACAGTGAAAGATTACTCATCCCCGGAATTTCCCTACAAAGCTTAAATTCAAAAGTCAGAGAGGATTATGGAATCCCGAGTCAAGTGCGTGGGTTAGTTGTGGAGAAATCGACTGGGGAAGAGAAAACTTTTAAAAAAGGTGTAGTGATTGTGGAAATTAACGGAGTTCAAGTAAGCTCCATTCAGGATGTTAACGAGCAGCTGAAAAAAGGGATCAATCGGTTTTATGTATGGTATCGAGGTAAGTACTTTTTTCATGCATACCGCATTCCATAGTTTTCTTTTACTAACTACCAGGTTTAACTGCAGGGATCTGGGAAAGTTCTTCCGGTAGATCATTCGGTGCATAGGTGGGGAAATTCATTTTTAACATACCGTGGAAAGGTGCACGAAGATTTAATTCAGAGGTGGATCGATCAACCAAACTTGTTACTCCGATTAGTGAACAATCAAAACCATGAATGATATCGATAGCTTCCTTAACCCTCCCACCCTTGGTGACGACATCCTCAACAAGTAAAACTTTGTCTTCTTTGGTTAGGGTAAAATTTCGACGTAATGCTAGGCGGTCCTCTACCTTCTCGAGGAATATAAACCGAGCCTTTAGCTGTCGAGCCACTTCTTGCCCAATAACGAGCCCGCCCATAGCGGGTGCTACCACTGTATTGATATTAGTGAAAGGAATCTCCTCTATCATAATAGTCGCAAGGCGAGTAACTTTGTCCATATGTTGACATACCTTTGCACACTGGAAAAAATGTGCACTTCTCATACCAGAGCGAAGGATAAAGTGGCCCTTTAGGAGTGCCTTGGTTTCTTCAAAGATCGAATAGATTTCTTCCTTATATTTTGACATTTTTAAAGAGTGGGTAAGCAATGAAATTTAAAATCAACACGATATGAATTTGGTAGAATTAAACGATCAAAATTAGATAATCGGATCAATTGGTCGGATGTGTCCACCCAAGATTAATCTCTGGCCCGATAGAATTAAGCTCGTGCGTAACTTTTCTTAAGGCAACACTTTCTTTTTTGATTCTTATATCCAGTTGAGCTCTTGCTTGTTTTAAGGCTTCAAACGCATTTTTATAAACAAGAGAAGGTGAGAAGTTTTTAATTTTTGACCGATAAGTTTCACTATCTTTCAAAAACTTAGTTTTACAATCTTCATTATAAAAAGAAATTTTACGACCTTCAAAATTAATGATTATATTCGAGTTTGATGGTTTCTCTGAAACAGGACATTGGGTGTTTATGGAAATTTTGTCTTGAGATGAATCATTCGCTTCCTGAACTTCTGTTTCAAGAGCTGAAAGTCGCTTTTTTTCTGTAAGTGAGAATTTATCAAAATTATTTTTTATTTTCTTATATTTATTTTTGATAGAAAGATAAGTTTTACGGTCCGTGTAAGATTCTTTTAACAGGTCGACTCCTGCGGCTGTAATATTCGTTTCCCATAGGAATATTTTCTGTAGTTTTTTTAACTTTCGGAAATGATAGATGGAGGAATCAGTTAAGCCAGTGCTGTAGAGATTGATGTATTCAATATTTTGTAAATTGGATAAAAATGGAGAGAAAGCATCGGAGATGTTTGTGCCCTCTAAATGTAGTCGGGTAAGATTTTTAAACGTTGAAAGTAAAGGACCAGATTTGTCTGTGATGCCAGTTTTCGCAAGATTGAGCCAAAGAATTTGTTCAGATATGGGAAGGAGAGCTTTTGCGGCGGTGTCATCAAAATTTTTACCCATGTAGGATGCATTGACATATAAAGTATTTGTATTTTCAGCAACAGGCATCACAAGGATCCCTATGTTTTCGATAGCCGCAATTACCTCTTTATCAGCTCGGGTAACAATGGGCAGTTTGGGAGTGGTTAAATCCTGTGCTTCTGTCTTTTTGGCAGGCAGATTCTTTAACACAAGTGATGCCACTTTCCTGGCGGATTCATCTAACTCTGAAAGTTTCAGGTCAAATGATGCACCAAGTTCAACCCATGATTTAATAATAGAAAGCTCTTCTTGTGTTACCGGGTTGTGTACCTCCCCCTCCTCCACCGGAGGCATAGCTTCTTCGTCATCAGGGGGCAGCGTAATTCTGTATACCAATTCACTAGCCTCCACATCGCCCCCAACGATGATTTCAGTCCCTGCCCCTCTGCCTCCTTTTAAGAGCAATTCTTTAGAGTCCATCCGAAGTTTCCCTTTCTCCTTATTTGGCCCATGGCAGTGTTGGCATCTTGCCTCAAAGACAGGATTAATTAGGTGATCAAAAACCAAAAGATCCTGATTAAGGGTTTCTGAGTGAAGGCATGGTACAAGGTAAATAACTAATGTAAGGGTTAAATATTTCATATCGTTATTGGAAAAAGAATAATGTTTAATATGCTTTAAACAATAAACAGGCAATGCATGATAGTATAAAAGAACCTAGTAATTTAATTGATTGGAGCAAAGAACTTTGGTTCGGCCTTCTTTTTGTATGCATCGGGTGGACTGTATGGCCTCTTATGGTTTATTTTTTAAGTCGAGCCATCGAAATTGAGTATTTCATGCAGTTAACTCTCAGAGAGTGGGCAGAGGCAAAAGTCTACGGTCCCCTTAAAGACGGAGGGTTTAGGTCAATTTCCCGTATAGCATTTCTATTTTTCCCCTGGGGCTTTTCTTTTTTCGTTCGCCTGATCCTTAACTACAGCAAGAAGAATCACGAGGTTATTTAATTAGGTTCCCTTGGTGATTGCAGAATGACGAATACTTACCCGATTTTCTGATCAATTCTAAGTGGTTTCCCTGTTCCATGATGCATCCATTTTCTAAGAATATTATTTGATCTGCCTCCCGGATAGTACTCAATCGATGGGCTATGATAAGTGTCGTATTATGTTTAGTTAATTGAGACAGGGCAATCTGTATTTCTCTTTCTGTTTCCACATCAACACTGGATGTTGCTTCGTCTAGGATCATAATTGGTGGGGACTTTAAGATTGCACGAGCAAGGGTGATCCTTTGTTTTTCCCCCATGCTAAGCCGTATACCTTTTTCCCCGATGGAGGTATCTATTCCCAAGGGTAGTTTTGAAATAAAGTTCATGGCATTTGCTGCTTTCAATGCATATTCAATCTCGCTTGTGCTTGCTTGGGGTGCAGCGAGTGAAAGATTTTCCCTTATTGTAGTATCAAATAAAAATGGATCCTGGGATACAAAACCTATATTTTCCCGCAAGTTATTTAATCCAAGATTTCGAACATC
>Ga0255783_10002387_pt1 | contig 18736 bp, 19 predicted proteins | sample 011ome_22_FD_179981 | JGI IMG/M metagenome (GOLD analysis project Ga0255783, IMG submission 179981) | Coastal salt marsh microbial communities from the Groves Creek Marsh, Skidaway Island, Georgia - 011507BT metaG (version 2) | ecosystem: Environmental > Aquatic > Marine > Intertidal zone >... | reverse complement strand
CTGGCACGTTTTATTTTACTTATATCAGCACTCTTATTAGTCGCCCAAATCGCCTCTATAAAAATTTTTGATTACTTTGAAAGGGATATGAGGGCGCAGGCATTAGCAACTGAAATCAGCACAGTTGTTAACTTCACAAAAGCTTCGATTGAGGCTGCCGCAAGCAATAAAAGGCTTAAATTACTCTCTGAATTATCTGGAATGGGTGATGTAAGTATTTATCCTGCTAACTATTTCGAGCCTCTAGAGCCTATTCCTGATGACCCCTTCTTAAAGCTTGTTATTGAAAATATTAAAAAAAGGCTACCGACAGGTACGTTCATTACAGTGAATCATTATGACATTCCTGGTATATGGGTAAGCTTCGAAATCGACTCTGAATTATTTTGGCTAGTCATGCCGCGTACTCTCATTGACCGACCTTTTCCATGGCATTGGATCGGCTGGGGAGTTGTCATTTTCACTATCGCCCTAGTAGGGGCATATATTTCAACAAGGCGTATTAGTATGCCACTCAATAGATTAAGTCGTGCTGCAGAACAAATTAAACGAGGGGGCAAGGTAGATTTATTACCTATCGACAATGTTGTTGAATTTAGAGAGGTGAGTGAAGCATTTAATGAGATGTCGGAAAATTTGTCTAGAATTTCAGAAGAAAGAAGATTTTTACTAGCGAGTGTGTCGCATGATATTCGTACTCCACTGACGAGACTCAGGATTGCTTCAGAGATGCTTCCTAGCCAATCAAATGACATCAAAGAGAGTATGGAGCAGGATATCAAAGAGATAAATGAAATTATTAATCAATTTCTTGATTTTGCACGCGGATTCGAAGATGAGCCGATTGTAGCTGTGAACTTAGGTAAATTTTTAAAAGAAATACAACAAAAGCATTCAAGGATGGGGCAACATTTTAAACTTAGAAAAAAAAATATAAGATCAACTATTCCTAAAAACCTATTTATTGATTTAAGGGTGTCAGCTTTTCAGCGATGCCTTGATAACTTAATTAATAACGCTTTCTTTTATTCAAATGGGGGCGTTGAAGTTCATGCGACATTACTTGAAGAAAGTTTTTCAGTAAGCATTATTGATGATGGTCCTGGCATTCCTGAGAATCAAAAATTAAGGCTATTAAAGCCTTTTGAGCGAGTTGATGAGGCAAGGGGAAATATTGGTGGAAGTGGTCTAGGCCTGTCTATAGCTGATCGAATCGCAAAAGCACATTCAGGTAAACTCGAACTCATAAATTTAAAAAAGGGAGGTCTTGAAGCCAAGATCACTATTCCATTAAATCTAGGCTAGGAAAACCACTTTAATTTAGTTCTTAATTTGACTACTTCACCAATAATGATAAGTGCTGGGGATTTAATTTCTGCTAAATGAATTTTTTTGACGATATTTCTCAACTCACCAGTTATAACTTTTTGTTTTTTTAATGTACCGCTTTCGATAACTGCTATAGGGGTAGATTTTGCCATCCCGTGTTTTACTAATTGTAAAATAAATTCTGGCAGACTTAATAAACCCATATATACAACCAATGTCTGTTGTTCTGTAATAAGTTTTGGCCAATCAAATTTCAAGACCCCCTCTTTAAGATGTCCTGTTAAAAATAAACAACTCTGAGCATAATCCCTATGCGTTAAGGGTATACCTGAATAAGCCGAAATGCCATTAGCTGCAGTGATGCCAGGTACTACTTGAAAACTAATATTATTTTTTAATAAGCTTTCAATCTCTTCACCTCCTCGTCCAAAGATAAAAGGGTCGCCACCTTTGAGTCGCAGAACTGACTTACCCTCCTTTGCATATTGAATTAACAATTCGTTTATTTTGTGCTGCTCAATAGTATGTTGATCTCTTTTTTTACCTGCATAAATTTTATCTGCGTCCCTCCTCACTAATTCGAGAATCTCTTTTGAAACCAAATTATCGTAAATACAGACATCACATTTTTGCATTAAATGAAGCGCTCTGAGTGTTAATAAATCTCTTTCTCCAGGTCCCGCACCGACTAAATATACCTCCCCGACTCTCCGTTTAGATAAAACACTTATAATATTTTTTAAAGACGCTGAACTTGGTCTTTTTAATAATTGTATTTTTTTTAAAACAGTTTCATTTTCAAAAAAGGCTTCCCAAAAAAGTCTTCTTTTTTTTAATGATTTAAACCTTTTTTGAATATCTTTTCTTACCTCACCTGCGTAGTTCACAGCAAACGCATAATAAGAAGGAATTAATGTCTCAATTTTTTCACGAAGAAGCCTTACTAAAACTGGCGCCTTACCCGCACTAGAGATTGCGATAACCAATGAATCACGTTCAACAATTGAACCCATGGTAAAAGTACATAATTCGGGCTGATCAACAACATTTACAAGTACTTTTTGCGCTTGAGCAATTTTTGATATTTTGGCGTTTACCTCTTGATCATTTGTTGCAGCAATAACTAGGTCTTGATTTAATATATCAGTATCTCTGAATTCCCTTCGGTGAAAGACTAAAGAATATTGTGTAACTAATTCTTTCATTTCAGGACAAATATTTTTTGCAATGATCGTAATTTTTTTCCCAGCCTTAACTAGCAATATAAGCTTTCGTAAAGCTATATCACCTGCACCGACAACAAGGACTGATTTTTCTTTTAAATCAATAAAAATAGGGAAATTATCCATACCAAAATGTTACTCCAATGCGCGGTTATTACCTAGAATGCGATATTAGTTTTTAAGTAAAAAAGTTATAATGATTAAAATTTAAAAATTTAACTATGAAAAGAAAACTTTACCTAAAAACTTTTGGTTGTCAGATGAACGAGTATGACTCAGAAAAAATTGAGCAGCTCCTTGAAGGTGAAAATAATTTATCACTCACTCAATCTGCTGACGAAGCTGATCTTATTGTGCTAAATACCTGTTCTATTCGTGAAAAAGCCGAAGTAAAAGTTTATAGCGATCTTGGACGCTACAGAAAACTCAAAGAAGTCAATCCAAATCTTAGAATTGCGGTCGGTGGCTGCGTTGCCAGTCAAGAAGGCGAGAATATAATCAAACAATCACCTTTTGTTGATCTGGTTTTTGGCCCCCAAACACTGCATCGACTTCCAGAAATGTTAAAACAAAGAGAGCTGCAAGGAATACCTCAGATAGATATTTCTTTCCCTGAAATTGAGAAATTTGATAAGTTGCCTGCTTTAAAAAATAATGGCCCAAGCGCATCTGTCTCCATTATGGAGGGCTGCAGTAAATATTGTTCCTTTTGCGTTGTTCCCTATACGCGAGGTGAGGAAATATCTCGCCCACTAGACGATGTTATCGAAGAAATTATTAGGTTAACACTCAGTGGCGTAAAGGAAATTACTTTATTGGGACAAAACGTAAATGCATACAGGGGGTTAAGGTCTGACGGCAAGATTGCCGATTTTGCTATGTTATTGGAATATGTTGCCTCAATTGAGGAGGTTAAACGAATACGATTCACGACAAGCCATCCAAATGAAATGACTGATGGTCTAATAGACTGCTTCAAACAAATTGATAAGCTCTCCAAATTTTTACACTTACCAATACAATCTGGCTCAGATAGAGTTTTATCTGCAATGAAAAGAAATTATACTGCTCTAGAATATAAGTCGATTATTCGAAAATTAAAAAAAAGTTGTCCTCAAATAACTTTAAGCTCGGATTTTATTATTGGTTTTCCAAATGAAACTGATGAAGAATTTGCACAAACCAAGCAAATACTTCAAGAAATTAATTTCGATTATAGTTTCAGCTTTTTGTATAGTGCTCGTCCTGGGACGCCTGCATCTTTCATTAAGGACAATATTTCAAAGGAAGTTAAAGAAGCAAGGCTGAAAGAATTCCAAACGTTAAACAATCAACAGGGAAAAAATTACACTAATCAAATGATTGGAACTAAGCAAAGAATTTTAATCGACAGCCTTTCAAGTTTTGAAAAAGGATACATGAAAGGTAAGACCGACAACAACAGAGTAGTTGAAATCAAATATGATGAAAATTTGTTTAATCAAATGGTCGATGTTGAGATTAAAGGATTTTTAGGAAAAAACTTAATGGGTGAAGTATTAAAAAGTGAAGATTAACTTAACCTTACCTGATAGTGATAACAAAAAACTAGCTAATCTTTGTGGCGTTTTAGATGAAAACTTAAAGCAAATTGCAAATGGTTTTGAGGTTTCATTAAAGAGAAATGGTGCAAATTTTATTTTTGATGGAGAAGAAAAAAAAATCAAACTTGCATCTAAATTGATTCAATCTTTTTATAAAAAATCAATTAGTCCTATAACACCCGAAGAGATTCAGCTCAGCTTAGTTGAATATCAAAAATTACCTGATTTTGAAAACTCGAATTATATTCAATTAATAACAAAGAAAAACGATATCCAAGGACGAACTGAAAATCAAATAAAGTATCTTGATCGTATTCAAAATTTTGATATCAACTTTGGTATCGGGCCTGCTGGAACTGGAAAAACATATTTGGCTGTTGCTTCGGCAGTGGATGCACTTAATCGTGAAAAAATAAAACGTATTGTGCTTGTTCGACCTGCAGTTGAAGCTGGTGAGAGATTGGGTTTTTTACCAGGGGATCTTGCTCAAAAGGTGGATCCATACTTAAGGCCACTTTATGATGCCCTTTATGATTTAGCTGGCTATGATTTAGTAACAAAATTATTTGAAAAAGGAATCCTTGAAGTAGCACCACTCGCCTACATGAGAGGGCGAACCCTTAACCAAAGCTTTATTATTCTTGATGAAGCACAAAACACCACCCCTGAACAAATGAAGATGTTTTTGACACGAATTGGGTTTGGGACCAAAGCAGTGATTACAGGTGATATTACCCAAATAGATTTACCAAAGGGACAATTGAGCGGCTTAATAGAAATTCAAAAAATTCTTAGAAATGTCGCTGGAATTGAATTCACTCAATTTAAATCCAAAGATGTTGTAAGGCATCCTTTGGTACAAAAAATTATTAATGCATATGAAAAATATCAAGATAATTAAATGAACATCCCACAAATACATCTTACGATTCAAGATAATGTTCATAAAAAAAAACTGCTGCCCAAGAAAAAGGTCCTCGCGTGGCTGAATTATTTTCTCAAGAAAACCTCATCTATCACCGTACGTATTGTTATGCCGGCTGAATCACAGCAGCTAAACTCTGACTTTAGGAAAATCAACGCACCGACTAATGTGCTTTCCTTTTTGATTGAAAATAAACCATTAGTAGGTGACATCATTCTTTGTCATGAAATAATTAAACAAGAAGCGCTTGAACAAAAAAAAAGGCTCGAAGATCATTACGCGCATTTAATAATTCATGGCTGCCTTCATCTTTTGGGTTATGATCATGAATTAAATACAGATGCTGTTAAGATGGAGGCCATGGAGATTAAAATTCTTAAAAAAATTGGTATTCCTAACCCCTACCTTGTCAAAAATTAAATGAAAGACAAAAAAACAAGATTAATAAAAAAATTAAAGCGTTTTTTATTTAAACCGAAAGATAAAAAGCAAATATCAGAAGTACTTAAGCTTGCCTTTGACCAACATCTTATTGATTCTGACTCTCTTATGATGCTTGAAGGTGTCATGAATGTTTCTGAAATGCAAGTTCGTGAAATAATGATTCCCAGATCTCAAATGGATGTCATTGATATTTCCAAGAAACCAGAAGAATTTATTCCATTTGTTGTCGAGACCTCTCATTCGAGATTTCCAGTTATTGAGGAAAATGTTAACGACGTTATTGGTATTCTTCTTGCTAAGGATCTTTTGAGATTCAACATGGGAGAAGAATTTGAACTTCGCGACCGATTAAGGCCGGCAATTTTTATTCCAGAATCGAAGCGACTCAATGTTTTATTAAAAGAATTTCGAAAAAATAGAAATCATATTGCTATTGTTGTAGATGAATATGGCGGGGTATGTGGCATGGTGACAATTGAAGATGTGCTTGAACAAATTGTGGGTGATATCGAAGATGAATATGACTATGATGAAACTGAAGACAACATTATTGAAGAAAAAGAAGGTTTCTACAGAATTAAGGCGAGCACTGAATTAGATGATTTCAATGAATATTTCGGCACTGATTACAGTGATGATGAATTTTCAACGATTGGTGGGCTTGTTACTCATAAATTTGGCTATCTCCCAGAAAGAGAAGATCAAATCGAATTTGATGGTTTTCTCATAAAGATCCTTCGAGCTGACAGCAGACAAGTGCATACCTTACTTGCTGAGGTTAATTTATCTGAACTTGGAAAAAAAAATAAATGAACTTAACTCATCTCTATTTCTCATACACTTAATAATCATTTAGAGGTTACTATGTTTAGATTTATACCGATATTATTTTTAGTTAGTAACGTAGTTTTTGCAAATCCACAGGAGGAAAATAATATAGAGCAAGCAGCTCCTCTCGTGACAGAGCTCCCTACTTTTTACAGCGATTTTGTAGAAATTATTGGCCTCGTGACTGCAGATGAGATAGTTGCAATTTTGGGTGAACCAGCCAAAAAAATTGATATACGTATGAAATCCTCAAATGACGTTATTGCCAGTACTTGGTATTATCACAATCTAAACACGGACGATGCTGGTAACTACTTTCCTACGACTGAGCTTGATATCATTGACGGATATGTTGAGTCTGTTGTCTTTATGAATGAAGTGGATGAAAATTCTAATTTCGAAGGTAACAAATATGAGGTCCCAAAAAATAACGACAAGATGATCTAGTTTCAAGCAATTTAATCAGCATGTACAATCTTATGCATGCTCCCTTTATCTAATAAAACATCTCAACATCTGCAAAAGATTTTTGCCTTTCTCTTAGGTGCTATATCCTGCTTTGCTTTTGCCCCATACTACTATTTTCCGTTAATACTCATCCCCTTCGCTGGTTTACTTTTATTAAACAAAACACAAAATACAAAATTAGTCATATTTTTTGGATTTGGGTTTTTTTTCTTTGGGATCCACTGGATTACAATTGCTCTTAATACCTTTGGTCAAATGCCATATGTTGGCGCAATTTTATCAACAATAACTTTATGTATTTTTCTCTCCTTATTTTTTTTACCTTTAAATTTTTATAAAAATAATATCCCCTCAGCGATCTTCGTAGCATCATCATTTACTATCTTTGAGTGGATTAGAAGCTTTATCTTTACTGGATTTCCATGGCTTTCATTAGGTTACAGTCAAATTCCAAACGGCCCCTTAGCTGGATTTTTACCTATTCTTGGTATTCATGGTGTTAGCTTCTTATTAATTTTAACGGTAACTTTAATGCTTCAATGTTTTACGAGGAATTGGTATAAGAACGTCACAATTTTAATAATACTTTTACTAATTTGGGTTGGTGGGATTTTTCTTAAAAAAATCAACTGGACGGAACCGGTTGGTAACCCCATTAAGGTAAGCCTTATTCAAGGGAATATCGATCAGTCAATTAAATGGGATAAAAGCTCCATCCAATTAAGTCTAGAAAAATATCTAGATTTAATATCTAAATCCAATGGAGAATTAATTATTCTGCCGGAGACTTCGGTGCCACTCGTATACCAAAAAATTCCACAAAATTTTCTTTTGAGCCTTCAGGAGAAAATAAAGGTTGATGGCTCAAAAATTATTTTAGGTGCCATTTATAATGAAAATTCTAATTACTACAATAGTGCAATTTTTTTAGATGATGATAAAACAAGGGTTTATCATAAACATCACTTAGTCCCGTTTGGTGAATTCATTCCGCTTCGTGAATTTATTGGTTTTATTTATGATGAGTGGCTGCAAATTCCCTTTAATGACTTGTCCCGTGGGTCGGAAAAGCAAGAATTATTTAATTTCAAAAATAACCAATTAGCCCCAAATATTTGTTACGAAGATGTTTTTGGCAACGAGATTATTAGATCGCTACCAAACGCAACTATACTTATTAATATAAGTAATGATGCTTGGTACGGGCAATCCAATGCCGCCTATCAACACTTACAAATCTCTCAAGCTAGGGCAATAGAGACTGGTCGAATGATGTTAAGAGCCACTAACACAGGAGCAACTGCAATAATAAATAATGACGGAACAGTCATCTCCCAACTTCCACATTTTACCGAGGGGCTATTAGAGGGAGATGCGCAAGGGTTTAAAGGATTAACCCCTTACGCCCAATATGGTAATTATTTAATAATTATTATATCAATCTTGGGAGTGCTTGTTGGACTCCGGGGTAAAACTAAACTTTAATGTCTTTTAAAAAACCAGTAAAATGCACGATTAATTATTAAATCATAAATAATGAAACTCACTTTTCAAGAGATAATCTCAAAACTTCAGCAATTTTGGTCAAATCATAATTGTGCCATTATTCAGCCATATGATATGGAAGTTGGAGCTGGAACATCGCATACCGCCACTTTTCTTCGTTCACTTGGACCTGAACCGTGGCGAGCTGCCTACGTTCAACCGAGCAGAAGACCAAAAGATGGTCGCTATGGCGAAAATCCTAATCGATTACAGCATTACTATCAATTTCAAGTTGTTCTGAAGCCTTCACCGGAGAATATTGTTGATTTATATATGGAATCCCTAAACGCATTAGGCTTTAATTTGAAAGAAAACGATGTCAGGTTGGTTGAGGACAATTGGGAAAACCCAACCTTAGGTGCATGGGGGCTGGGTTGGGAAGTATGGCTCAACGGTATGGAAATAACCCAATTTACCTATTTTCAGCAAGTTGGCGGCATTGCATGTAAACCGATTACAGGGGAAATTACTTATGGTATTGAACGGTTGGCAATGTACATTCAAGGGGTTGAGAGTATTTATGATATTCAATGGACAAAGAATTTAACCTACGGTGATGTTTTTTTTCAAAACGAGGTAGAGCAAAGTGCATATAATTTCGAGTTTAGTGATCCTGATTTTTTGTTGCTTGCCTTCAATTCCCATGAAAAACAAGTTTCGCTTTTAGTTGATCAGCATCTAGCCCTTCCAGCTTACGAGCAAGTTTTAAAAGCCGCTCACATATTTAATCTTCTTGATGCTAGAGGAGTAATAAGTGTCACAGAAAGGGCAGATTACATTGGGAGAATAAGAACACTCTCTAGAAAAGTAGCTCACGCATATCTTGATAGTAGAAAAAAAATTGGCTTTCCTCTTGCAAACAAAATTCACGCGCAAGAGACAATAAATATAATGGATAAAAATGAAAAAAAATAATTTTCTCATCGAGATCTTGACAGAAGAATTACCTCCCAGCTCTCAGAAAATATTAAGTGAACATTTTGGTAGCCATATCGCAAAAAAACTTCACGAATATAATTTAACTGAAAGCATCAAATATGATACGTTTTCCACCCCTCGTCGCTTAGCGGTCATTATCCATGGGGTGTTAGAACAAGCTGACTCAGAACTAAAATTAATTAAATTAATGCCAAAAAAAGTGGGCTTCGATAGTAATAATTCAATTACGCCACCTTTACTTAAAAAATTGAATGCTTTAGGTGAAGATGAATCAATTACAAGCCAACTAAAAACATTAGTAGAATCAAATCAGGAAATCTTATATCTTGAGAAAAAATTTGAGGGTTATAAACTTGAGGATATTATTGAGAGCGTAATTGAGGACAGTATTAATAAGTTGCCCATAGCAAAAACAATGAGTTACCAATTAGAAGATGGTTGGACTACCGTTAATTTTGTCCGGCCAGCAAAAAATATCCTAACGCTTTATGGTAATAAACCACTTGAGATTATGGTGCTTGGTTTAAGATCAACTGACACGACAATGGGTCATCGGTTTGAATCAACAAAGGAAAGAATAAAGATATCTAACGCAGATCAATATGAGACAGAAATCCTAGAAAAAGGAAATGTAATAGTTAATTTTGACAAAAGAAAAAATAAAATTTGGCAGAATATTCAAGCTAACTTAAAAGCTCTAGGCAAAAAATACCAGATAAAAGATGATGATGATCTTCTAAATGAGGTTACAGCGCTTGTTGAGATGCCAAACATCTTAATAGGAAAATTCGATCAAAAATTTCTTACAATACCTCATCAATGCCTCGAGTTAACGATGAAATCAAATCAAAAATATTTTCCAATTCTTGATGCCGATAATAACATGACAAATCTTTTTGTCATTGTGGCTAATTTATCTCCTAGAAAAATTGATTATATTGTTGAGGGAAATGAAAAGGTTATACGACCAAGACTTGCTGATGCAGAATTCTTTTTCGAAAAAGATAAACAAGAATCACTCTCTGTGCTTGCAAAAAAATTACAGCATGTTACTTACCATAATAAATTAGGTACACAGCATGATCGCGCACTTAGGGTAGCAAAAATTCATAGCTACATTGACCATGAACTTCAATTCAATAATAAAGTTGATTTTGAAAAACTTGCTCTTGCATCAAAAGCAGACTTATCAAGTCTCATGGTCGGTGAATTTCCAGAATTACAGGGAGTTATTGGAAATTATTATGCCAAATATGACGGCGAAGATAAAATATTTTGTGAAGCCATAGAGGATCATTACTGCCCCAAATTTTCTGGTGATAATCTCCCAAGAAATTCATTGGGATTAGGCTTATCACTGGCAGATAAAATTGAAACCTTAACCAGTCTTTTTTCCATTGGAGAAATCCCAACGGGAGATAAAGACCCATTTGCATTAAGACGAACTGCTATTGGAATCATCAGAATTTTAATAGAAAAAAACTTGCCGCTAAAAATTATTGGGGCAATTAAACACTTTTCCTCAAACAACAAAAATTTTGATGACCTTTTAACTTTTTTAAAAGATAGATTAATTAATTTCTTGCGCGAGCAAAAATTTACTGCCCAAGAAGTAGATGCGGTAACTACTGACTTGCCTGATGAGTTTAATACAATTATTGATAAACTATTAGCAATTCAAACTTTTTCAAAACTTGAAGATGCTAGCCATTTAGCTGCATCTAATAAACGGGTAGGCAATATCATCAAGAAGTATTCGTTTGATGATGATTTAACAATAAATCAAAAACTTTTTATCGAAGATGTTGAGGAAAAACTTTATGTATTACTTTTAAAACTTGATAAGGATGTAAGAGAAGATGTTGGTAGTCAAAAATATATCGACGCTCTTGCAAAACTTGTCCAACTCAAGAGTCCCATTGATGATTTTTTTGATAAGGTTATGGTGAATGCTGAGGATGCAGAATTAAAAAAGAACCGGCACAACATGCTACGTATGCTACATCAAGTATTGAACAGAGTCGCAGATATATCTAAACTCTCTACATAATGAAAATAGTTATTCTTGATCGCGATGGCGTTATTAATGAAGATAGTGCCAACTACATAAAGAATCCAAACGAATGGATCCCTATACCACAGAGCTTAGAAGCAATTGCTTTGTTAAAACAAAACAACTTTTACGTCATTATTGCTACCAATCAGTCTGGTGTTGGTCGTGGACTTTACAATGTGGAAGTCTTAAATCAAATCCACAATAAGATGAATAAGATGTTACAAGACGTAGGAGGTTCAATTGATGCTATATTTTTCTGCCCCCATACTGATGAAGATAATTGTAATTGCCGTAAACCAAAAATTGGTATGCTTGAAGAAATTGAAAAAAGATTTAGCAGCAGCCTAAAAAAAATACCTGCTATTGGCGATTCAGCTAGAGATCTTAAGGCTTTCAAAGGCATTGGAGCTCAACCAATGCTTGTAAAAACTGGAAATGGGGAAAAAACCATATTGGAAAAAAAATATCCTAAAAATACTTTAATTTTTGAGAATTTATTTCACGCTGCTGAATTTATAGTAGCGAATTATTGATGCTCTATCTTAGATCCTTTATTTTTCAATTAGGTATGTGGTTATTTACTATTCCTTTTACCCTGCTGTGCCTATTTTTATTTCCATTTAGCCCTATCACAAGATATAAAGTCATTTCATTATGGGCCAAATCTATGTTGCATTGGCTTAAAATCACATGCAATTTATCTTATGAGGCTATTGGGTTAGAAAATATTCCAAATAAACCATTTATGATTCTCTCAAAGCACCAGTCTGCATGGGAAACCTTAGTATTTCAAAAAATTTTTCCTCCACAAGTATGGGTTTTAAAGAAAGAGCTATTATGGATCCCATTTTTTGGCTGGGGGCTAGCAATGACATCCCCTATAGCAATTAACAGGGCCGCTGGCAGAAAAGCTCTTGATCAAATGAAAACTCAGGGCCTTGACAGAATTAACAAAAAATTCAATATAGTCATTTTTCCTGAGGGAACAAGGGTTAAGCCCGGGGAGGTCGGAAAATATCATATCGGAGGAGCCTGGCTGGCACATGAATTAAAGTTGGATATTATTCCCGTCGCGCATAATGCAGGTTTTTTTTGGCAAAAGAATTCTTTTTTAAGAAAACCAGGCGTAATAAAAGTAGTTATTGGCCAACCTATCTCCTCAGGGCAAAATACACCCGAAAAACTCAATCAAATATCAAAAGAATGGATTGAGAATAAAATGACCGAATTAAATGTTTAAAAGAGAGACTAGAGAGAGTATTTCTTTAAACAATGAAATTATTTCCTATACCCTGATAAAAACTTTGCGTAAAACCATTACCCTCAGAGTAAACGAGAATGGATTGCTCATAAATGCGCCCTTCATAGTAAGTAAAAATCGTATCGATGAATTGATTTTCCAAAAAAGAAATTGGGTCTTAACAAAATTAAATTGGTTTAATCAAAAAAATCAAAAAAGTAAGCTGGAGAATAATTTAGTCATTAGTATTCTTAATCAACGCTATACAGTCAAAATTATCAAAGGAAAAAATAAAGTCTTTTTAAAAGATGGTATATGTTGGATACAAACAAAGATCTTGGAAGATGCAAAATATATTGAGATATTATTTATCAATTGGCTAAAAAACTTCGCACTAAATTTTTTTGAAGAAGAAACTCGTCGTTTGGGGATGCTTCATGGCTTCAGCTACCGAAGTGTGAAAATTTCAAACGCCAAAACACGCTGGGGAACATGCAACGGCAAAGGAGTGATTAGATTAAATTGGAGGCTAATTTTAAGTAGACCAGAAATTGTTAATTACGTTATTTGTCACGAATTATCGCATTTAACCCACATGAATCATTCAAGTAAATTTTGGTCGTTAGTCGAGGAGCTTTGTCCAAACTACAAATCCCTATCGAAAGAACTGAAACAACAAGGGATTTCTTTATATCGATTCGGATAAAAGTTTACGAACATCACTGATGATTCCCTCAACTGGTGACCCGTAGGGGTGTCGAATTCTTATTTTCCCCTGACGATCGATAAAATAAATTCCGGATGAATGATCAATAGTGTAAGAATCGCCCTGCTCTACTTTTTGGTGAAAGACTTTGTATTGACTAGCAATTTTATTAATTTCCTCATTAGTGCCATATAGACCTATAAAGGTCGGATCAAATGAGGGTATAAATAATTTCAACTTCTCCTGTGTGTCTCTCTCGGGATCTAAAGTAACAAACAAAACTTGAAAACTCTCACCCAAATCTCCAAGCTTCTGCTTAATAAATTTAAGTTCTTGCAGCGAGGTTGGACAAATATCTGGGCAATTAGTAAACCCAAAAAAAACCGCGATCACTTTATTTTTATATGTGTCAAGCGATACCCTCTCACCGAATTGATTCATTAATGAAAAGCTTGCGTCTAAATTTGCAGCAGAAATGTCAGACCCAGTAAATTCATTAGAAACATCGTCTCCGCAAGAAATTAACAAGGAAAATAAGACAAGAATTAAAAATTTTTTAAACATAATGGTTTCTCAAAAAAGGTTTTCATTTTATCATGCTATCTTTATAGATATTATCCTCAAATAATTAAAGGATTTACATGGCAATACCTCAATCAATGGAAGATCGTGATGGAGTCATTTGGTATGACAAACAGATGGTTGCATGGCGAGAAGCAAAAACTCATGTTCTAACCCACACCCTGCATTATGGCTTAGGTGTTTTTGAGGGAGTACGAGCTTATGAAACGAACAAAGGTACTGCTATTTTTAGATTAAATGATCATACCGATCGACTCTTTAATTCAGCACATATCCTTGGAATGAAAATACCTTATACGAAAGAGGAATTAAATAGCGCACAAAAAAAAGCTGTAAAAGAAAATAAACTTAAATCAGCTTACATAAGACCTATGGCATTTTATGGTGCAGAGGGTATGGGTATTTCAGCAAAGAAATTATCCACTCACGTTATTGTTGCAGCTTGGAGTTGGGGCGCCTATATGGGACAAGAAGCAATCGAAAAAGGCATTGATGTTAAAACATCATCTTTTTCAAGACATCACGTAAATGTTACGATGTGTAAGGCCAAAGCGAATGGAAACTACATGAATTCAATTTTAGCTCATCAAGAGGCAACAAATGACGGTTACCATGAAGCACTCCTTCTTGATACCCAAGGCTATGTTACCGAAGGATCTGGAGAAAACATTTTTATCGTAAAAAAAGGGAAATTATTTACCCCAACACTTACTAGCGCGCTAGATGGAATCACTCGAGATTCGGTAATCACAATAGCTAACAATGAAGGATTGGAGGTTATAGAAAAAAATATTACCCGCGATGAAGTATATACTGCAGATGAGGCTTTTTTTACTGGAACGGCTGCGGAAATTACCCCTATTAAGGAATTAGATATGCGAGCCATTGGTAATGGTAGCAGAGGAGTAATAACTGAGAAATTACAATCAATATATTTTGATACGGTAAAAGGTGCAAATAAAGAATATGAAAATTGGCTCACCTTCATTGACTAAAAAAGTAATATCAGTATCTAACAAAGGTTTGCCTATCTTTTGCCCTCCTAAAGATAAAACGTTTTGGGCAATGCATCCAAGAGTTTATCTAGAGCCTGATAACATGGGGGTAGCTACTTGCCCTTATTGTGGAACAAAATTTAAGATCGCTAGTTAAAAGTTACTAGCTTATATTTTAAATCTGGCACGAGAGTTTTAAGTGTTTGCTGTGGCTGCTTACTATCATCATTAGTGCATATTATTAATTTACCCCTTAAAGATCGATTCGTTAATAAATTATTCTCTTCTAATTGGCTCAACAAGCGTTTTGCTACGGCAAGACCTGTGTCAATTATTGGGATATCTTCATTAAAAAATTCCTTGATTAGATGTCTAATAAAAACAAAATGGGTACAGCCGAGGATAATTACATCAATTTTTTTTCTTTTTAATGCAGATAAATTTTTATTGATAATTGCACGTGTTTTGGAGGTATCAATTAAACCCTTTTCAATTTCCTCAACAAGTCCATGGCAGGGCTGGGCAAAAAATTCTGAATTGCCCTCATAATGACTTAATAACGCAATAAATTTTGAGCTCTTTAACGTTCCCGACGTCGCTAAAATACCAATGCGTTTATTTTTACTTAATCTATTCGCTGGCTTTATAGCGGGCTCCATGCCAATAATGGGAATCAAAAATAACTCTCTTAATTCATTTATACAGGCAGCTGTTGCAGTATTACATGCAACCACAATAGCTTTGATATTATAACTTTGAATTAAATAATTTATTATTACACATGATCTATCAAAGATCTCTTCCTTGGATCTTGATCCATAGGGGGCATATTTAGAATCAGCTACATAAACTAAATTCTCAAAGGGTAATAGATTAACAATATTATTGACAACTGAAAGACCACCAACTCCTGAATCAAAAATACCGATTGGCGATAAGTTATTCATAGCTAAATTCGTTTTTTTCGCATGCATTTGCAATGGGTTAATGTACAATGATTTTGAGAAAAATTATGGCAAATAGATTAACACATATTTATACAAAAACTGGAGACGAGGGAAAAACTTCCCTAGGGGATGGCACTCGAGTTGATAAACATCACCTGCGAGTTGAAGCTTTAGGTAATGTTGATGAATTTAATTCCATAATTGGAATTATCCTAACTACCGATATAAATAAAGACATATATAAAATACTCAAAATTGTTCAACATCATCTTTTTGATATTGGTGGTGAGCTGTCCATTCCAAATCTTCGTAAGATTGATACTGAAAAGATTGAATTTATTGAAAAAAATATTGATGCTATTAATAAAAATCTCTCGCCTTTAAAAGAATTTATCTTACCAGGCGGCTCTTTTGAGTCAGCACTTTGTCACCAGGCAAGGACCGTCTGTCGAAGAGCAGAAAGATCTCTATTTCGTCTTAATGAGATTGAAAAAATAAACTCAATTTCACTTCAATATTTAAATCGTTTATCGGATTTTCTATTTGTACTTGCCAGAGAAATTAATAGAGAAAAAAAAGTGAACGACACCTTTTGGCAAAAAAATATTTGATATTTTAATGCAAAAAAAAATTTTAAATAGTGTTAAAGCCGCATACCATCAGTTTTTTTCAAAAGAGATAATTAGCAAAGATTTTATTACCAAAAATGCACTGGAGATTATCGAAAAATTACAGAAACATAATTTTAAGGCCTTTATCGTAGGTGGAGCAATTAGAGATATCTTAATTTCTTTGGCCCCAAAAGATTTTGATATTGTTACTAATGCCACTCCTGAGGAAATCCGTCAATTATTTAAAAATTCCAGAATTATTGGTAGGCGCTTTAGGCTGGTTCATATTTTTTTTGGTAGAGAATTAATTGAGGTCTCAACATTCAGAGCAAAGCCAGAAAAGATTGAAAGGCTAAAAAATGGCGTACAGAAAGATAATGCGTTCGGTACAATTGAGGAGGACGCCGAAAGAAGAGACTTTACCTGTAATGCCCTATATTTTGACCCAATTAAAAATAAAATTTTTGATTTTTATGGTGGTATAAATGATCTTGATTCTCAGCAACTAAAGATGATAGGTGACCCTAAAAAAAGGTTGGCAGAGGACCCCGTTAGGGCCATACGCGCTATTAGATTTTCAGCGAAGCTGAATTTTGAAATCGATTTTAAACTTAAGCAGCAAATTATAAAGGTGCTTCCTGAACTAAAAAAAATTCCTTATTCGAGAATTTTTGATGAAGTACTAAAAATTTTTCTAACGGGTCATGCTGAAAAAAGTCTTAACTTATTCATAAATTTTAATTTATCAGATCTTTTTTTCCCATCTCTAAACACAAGTTCTGAGGACGTTAACAATTTCGTTCTCAGAGGTTTAAAAAAAACCGATGATAGGATTCGGATTGGTAAACCCATCAATCCAGGTTATTTACTCGCTGTTTTTCTATGGAAAGATGTAAATAATTTACACAATAATTTCCAAAAAAAATCAAAATATCCAATTACTGCTTTAAATGATGCCATAGAGATCACATTAATAAAACAAAACAAAGTTTTTCCAATACAAAAAAGATTCATAACCACAATGACAGAGATATGGCGATTACAACCCAGATTTGAAAACCTAAATAAAAAAAGAGTTTTTAGACTTTTTTCTCACCCAAGATTTAGGGCTGCCTATGATTTTATGCTTTTAAGAGGAGAGGAAAATGAAGTGGATAAGGAATTAGTAACTTGGTGGACAAATTTTGTTGAGGCTGATGATTGTGGCAGAAGAAAAATAACAGAGCAATAATATGAATAAAATTTATATCGCAATCGGCAGCAATCTTAATAACCCTGTTTACCAATTAAAAAAAGCGATTGATCATTTAGATGATCATAAGGATTTTAAACTAATCAAAAAATCAAGCTTTTATCAAACAAAGCCGATAGGTATAGTAAATCAACCTGACTTTATTAACGCAGTAATTGAAATTGAATATGATGACACTCCCGAAAAATTATTAAATGAACTCTTAAGAATTGAGAAACTTTTCGGTCGAGTGCGTGATAAAAAAAATGGGCCAAGAATACTTGATCTAGATATACTATTATTTAATACATTGGTAATTAATGATAATAATCTTTCGATCCCTCACCCTAGAATGATGGAAAGAATTTTTGTTTTATTGCCTCTAGAAGAAATAGCACCAAATATTTTTATCAACAAAATGCCAATAAAAAAACTACTGAGTCAATTGAGCTATGACGGAATAAAAAAGGTGGAAAATTGAATATTTTTAATAGGTACCCCTACATAGTTGTTGAGGGTCCAATAGGTTCAGGTAAATCTACATTGGCAAAACTACTAGCCAATGAATATCATGCAAATATGTTTTCAGAAAAGGCCGAGCGAAATCCTTTTTTACCTAAATTTTATGAGGATATGCAGCACTACGCCCTCCCCACTCAGCTTTTTTTTCTGTTCCAGCGCGCGAATCAAATTAGCGAACTTAAACAAAAAGATTTTTTTAGCAATGGTGTGATCGCAGACTTCTTTTTACAAAAAGATCCTATCTTTGCAAAACTAAATCTTGACGATGAGGAATTTAAACTGTATCACCAGATATATCAACATTTAGAGCTTAAAGCCCCCACACCCGATCTTGTTATTTATCTGCAAACCCCCGTCGAGCTGTTAAGGCAAAGGGTACAAAAAAGAAATATTAACTATGAGCAGAGAATAACCCGAGAATACCTAGAGAGAATTGCAGAGTCTTATAGTAGTTACTTTCATAACAATCATGATTCGAATGTATTGATTGTTAATAATGAAAATATTGATCTCCTTGAGGATAAATCAGCTCTAAATATTTTAATTGATCGAATTAATCAAA
>Ga0255783_10002382_pt1 | contig 18781 bp, 14 predicted proteins | sample 011ome_22_FD_179981 | JGI IMG/M metagenome (GOLD analysis project Ga0255783, IMG submission 179981) | Coastal salt marsh microbial communities from the Groves Creek Marsh, Skidaway Island, Georgia - 011507BT metaG (version 2) | ecosystem: Environmental > Aquatic > Marine > Intertidal zone >... | reverse complement strand
ATTGTGGAGATAAATAAAAATGGCATATGTAATTGGTAGAAAAGTTGTAAAGGATACTGAATCAGATTTTGATTCTTTTGCATATGGAATTGCATCGCCCACCAAACGTGGTGCAGTAATGTTTGAACAAACATTTACTTCATATGATGCGGCTAAGAGTAATCTTAGAAATTTAATGTTAACTGCTCGTGGTGAACGAGTAATGCAACCTGAGTTTGGTACTGGGTTACATGAACTATTATTCGAACCATTTGATGATACGTATGAGAGTAGGTTGCAAGAAATGATAACTCAATCTGTAAATTTTTGGTTACCATATATTACCATAGAATCAATTGAAGTTGATATGAGTGATGAAATGAAAGATAGACATACAGCAAATGTTAGCATACAATTCACAGTTGGTAATGATATAGAAACACAAGAAATAACCTTTACAGTACAGGGATAATACAATATGGCACTTAATAGTACAAATAAAAAAAATAAGGGTAGGGATATAAAGTATCTTAATAAAGATTTTGGACAATTCAGACAAAATCTAATTGAATACTCTAAAACATATTTTCCACAAACTTATACTGATTTTAACGAATCGTCACCTGGTATGATGTTCATAGAAATGGCATCATATCTTGGTGATGTTCTTGGATATTATATTGATGATACTTTAAAAGAATCATTAATGACAACTGCTGAAGATAAAACTAATATAATGGCTTTATCACAATATTTGGGTTACAAACCAAAGGTAACTTCACCTGCAGTTGTTAAATTAGCAGTTTATCAAAGAGTTGGTGTATTAAATGCACAAACAAATCCAGAACCCAATACTGCTTATCTATTAAGAATTAAAGAAGGAATGAGTGTAGTTTCCAATACGGGAGTTTCATTTAGAACAACTGAATTGGTAGACTTTTCAGATGACATTGATAGAGAAGTGACCATATATAATCGTGATAGTCAAGGATATCCTGCAAATTATCTTATTAAGAAATATGTAAATGCAATTTCTGCAGAATTAAGAAGTGTTACAAAAACATTTACAAGTGCTGAACAGTTTTCTAAAATAGAAATTGGAGATAACAATGTAATTCAGATTTACGATGTTCGTGACACAAGTGGTAACAAATGGTATGAAGTACCATATCTTGCACAAGAAATGGTTTATGTTGATTATGCTAATACAGAACAATATGATAAAGATTTAGCACAATTTAAAGATTCGGTTCCAAGTATTTTAAAATTAACAAAAACATCGAGAAGATTTACGGTTCAAGTAAATGAAGATAATACTACATCATTAGTATTTGGTGGAGGTAACTCTACTACATCAGATGAGACATTAATACCTAATTTTAAAAATGTTGGATTAGGATTGAATTCATCTATTGATAATCTTGGAGCATCATTCGACCCTTCTAATTTTTTAAAAACTAAATCATACGGTCAGGCACCGGCAAATACAACATTAACAGTTAGATATTTAGTTGGTGGTGGTGTTGAATCAAATGTAAGTGCAGGTGAATTAACAACGATAGATAGTATAGAATATGACGAAGATACTACTATTTTTGATGCAGCTGAATTATCAATATATAACTCATACAAATCATCAATTGCAGTTGAAAATGAAGAACCTGCAACAGGTGGTAGAGGTTCGGAAACTATTGATGAAATTAGAGAAAACTCTTTAGCTAACTTTGGTTCACAGAACAGAGCTGTAACTCGTAACGATTATCAAGTACGAGCTTTATCATTACCATCCAAGTATGGTGGAATTGCAAAAGTATATTGTGCACCAGATGGAGAATTGGATAATAATTCACCTTCATCGATTCTAACAGACCCAAACTCTTTACAACAATTTACTGAGTTAGTATTATCATTAAAAGAAAAAGAAGGTATAACTGAAAAAGAAATACAGAATCAAGTAAATACATTCTTATCAGGAAAACAATCTGATTCTAAAGAGAAGAATAATCCATTTGCAATTAACTTATATGTTCTTGGGTATGATTCTACTAAAAAATTATCTACACTTAATCAGGCAATTAAAGAAAACCTAAAAACTTACTTAGGTGAATATCGATTGTTAACAGATGGTGTAAATTTATTAAATGGATTCATTATTAACATAGGTGTTGATTTTGAAATCCGTGTATATGGTGGATATAATAAACGAGAAGTTCTTGTTAAGTGTATTTCAGAGATACAAAACTACTTTAATATTGATAATTGGACTTTCAATATGCCAATAAACCTTTCTGAATTAGAATTGATTATTGCAGGTGTTGAGGGAGTACAATCAGTACCAAAGTGTGAAATTGTAAATAAGTGTAAAGGTAGTTATTCGAATGTTTCATATAACATTCAATCGGCAACTAAAAATAAAATGGTATATCCTTCATTAGACCCATCGGTGTTTGAAGTGAAGTACCCAAACAAAGATATAAAAGGGAGGGTTGTTTAATGTATCAGTTTTTAACAGCATCAAAAGATGCAACCATATACTTACAACAACCAGCACAGAATACTGGTTTAGATGAGATATTAGAAGTTTCCAAAACTTATTATGGAAACTTAAAAGATATTGCACATTCGTTAATTAAGTTTGATACCAATTCATTATCATCATCACTTGTAAGTGGTGAGGTAACTATGAGTTCGGCAGAATTAATTCTAAGGGAATGTGAATCTTCTGAAATACCAGTTGATTATACAATCTTCGCACATCCAATTTATCAAGATTGGGATATGGGAATCGGAACTCGTTTCGATGAGATTTCTACTGATGGTGTAACTTGGAATACAAAAACCACAGGAACTGATTGGTTAGAAGGTGTATATGAAAGTGGTACAACTGGTTCCTTTAATGGTAAAGGTGGTACGTGGTACACTTCATCAGTTGCAACCCAATCATTCTCATACGAAACTTCAGATGTAGTTATGGATGTTATTACTCCACTACAATCTTGGTTAGATGGCTCACTTCCAAATAATGGATGGATTATCAAACACGATTCTAATTTAGAAAATGATACTGAAGATTATGGACAACTAAAATTCTTTGGTAAAGAAACTAATACAATCTATCAACCTAAATTAAGAATTGGTTGGGATGATTCTACCTTTGAGACTGGTTCTCTTACTGAACTTACCTCTGATGATATTCACGTAACGTTTAAGAGATTAAAAACAAGATATAAGGTTGGTAGTTCACCTGAGATTAGAGTGTTCGGTAGAGAGAAGTATCCACTTAAAACATATACTAATCTATATGCTTACAACGATGTGAAATTCTTACCTTCAACTACTTATTATCAAGTGAAAGATGTAATTACTGATGAAGTGATTATTCCTTTTTCAGATTATACAAAAGTAAGTTGTGATTCTAATGGTAACTTCTTTAAACTCAATTTAAAAAATTGGGAAACACAAAGAGATTATTATTTAGAAATCAAAGTTGAAAGAGATGGCGTGGTTGAATACTTTGAAGATAAAGATTTAACTTTTACAATAGAAAAGTAATAAATGGCAATAGATAATCAATTTAGAATAGGTGAGTTAATCAGTAGTGGTTCTCGTGCTATCGTTTCCAAAGACGAAGTATCGGGTAATCATACATTTACCATTGGTTCTAAAGAAACAGTTGATACCCCATATCCACATATCAAAGGTGAACGAGATGGTGAATTAACTGGTAGAATTGAAAAACCAAAATATACAGAAGAGGAGCTTGTAAAGGCAGTTGATACTGAGGTTGATGAACTTATTGGCCCACCAAAGAAAGAAAAACCACCAGTTGTTCCTAAACCATTATATGATGATTTAAGAAGATTATATGATGAACGTGGTGTTCGTATTAATGAATTGGAATCGATAATCCTAGACTTAGAAGCTGAAGTGGAATCACTTCGAGCTGAAGTAGAATCCTTAATGATTCAAATGGATGCATTATCATTACAAACTGCTGCAGCACAAAACGAGGCCCAAGCAACCAATGATAGATATATATCACTCCTACAAGATTTTTCAAGTGCAATTGTAAAGTCAACTAAAGAAGGTATTGAAAGAGTTTCTCTTAAAGCTCAAACAGAAGGTTTAATAGCACAGAAAGAATCTCTACGAGAGCAGTTAAAATCACTTAATTTAATTGTATCAAATTTACAATCTCAATTAAGTGGAGCAGCAGCAGAATCATCTGCAGCAGCATCAGGGTTAGTACCAACTACTTCTAATGAAACATTCTATGGATTTGAACAAGGACAGCCAGTTGATGATGCATGGAAGGCTCAAGATATTGGTTGGACAACTATGAGAGATAACGGTGGTAAGAAAGATGGTTCTGCTGGTAAGGTTATTATTCAAAACCTTAGAGATGAAAATGTACCAATTACTCAACTTAAAATTAATGTTGACAAGGGAAATATACTGGGTAGTGTAAGGCCTATATTAGGATTTGGTTCAGGTGTAAGTTCTACAAGAACAACTAATATTGAGCAAGGTGCAAAAGAACAATTTGATTTATATTTCAATATCCAATTAGGTGGTACAGGTGACTCGAAACCAAAACCTAGAGGTTCTTGGCAATCGGCTAGAGATTATCAAGGTACCTTTACCATTGATATAATTTATGACGATGGATTTACTGAAACTATTGATGCAACATGGGGTCTTAGAAAAAATAGAGGGTCTTAGAAAAAATAGAGGATAATTAAATGGCAATCAGTAACTTTAAAAAAGTAGAAGATAACAAGGGTTATCTCGTTAATGACAAAGATAGAAAAATCTTTGAGAGAGAAATCTCCAAAGGTTACTTTGGCATGAACATAGGTGATACTATTGAATTTATCTTATATGATTCAAGTGATAATCCTTTACCACAAGAATCTGCAAAAGGTAAGACCGTACGATATATTGAGTATAATGATGATACGGAAAAAACTTATTTTGGTAAAACTCAAATCAATAAACAAAATATAAAATCTAACGGAGCTGAAGAATTCTTTATTGATACTGAAAAGTTGATTAAAGAGGCTGGATACTCTAATGGTATTTTCAAATCTCAAGTTTCTTTGTTGAATAGAAGATTGGGTTCTGATGGTAGAGAAAATGATACAACATGGATACATGAAATTTCTCCGTCAAGAACTGAGATTAGAATTTTACCAACCATCGATTCGGATGGAAAAGTAAATTCAGATTTAGAAGCAAGATACGAATGTTTGGTCCAAGGAAAAACTTTTTCTGCAGATGTATTTCCATTATTGGATGAGTTTGTAGAACAATTTGATGTTCAGAAAACTTTGGAATCAATGTTAACCTTAAAAGGAATTGTATCATCTGGACAAAATTATATTAACTTAATTAAAGAAGAATTCAAAATAACTAACTTTGAAATCTTTTTACAAAACGTTAAAGATAAATTCGTTCAAGCAGTTAATCATTATAAAGGTAATAGAGAATCCAATATCTTATCAAATAGATATGGTCAACCTTTGCAAACTACACCTCAACTATGTTTCGGTTCAAATGAGATAATGGATACCATTACTACGATTGCTAGTAATTGTATTGAATATTATTTACCAAAAAGAAATATACAAGAAGAAACTTCATTAACCATAGAACAACAAGAAACGTTGGATGAGGTTGGTAGGATTCTAAAAACTGTAACAGGTAATTCAAAATATAAATCAACTATACCAGAATCAGTATCTGCTAAAGTTGTTGGTTGTAAATCAGAAAATGCATTGAACAGAAACATGAATGCAGATATTCATGATGAGTCATTATGTGTATATCCTGCTAAAGATGATGAAGGACCTGTTCAATTAGACCCACCACCACCACCTCCACCTAAACCGGTGTTGTGTAATGATTCAAATGCATTAAATTTTGGATTGGAAGGGAGATGTATCTATGCACCACCAAAGGATGATAGACCAATTGAAGTTTTTCCAGACCTTGAATATGATACATCAATTTTAATTAAAAATAATACAACATATGTAATACCACTTGGTGAAAGAGAAAAGAATACTACAAAATCACCTAACATCTTTACAGACCAACGAGATATAAATGTTCGTGGGATTGGTTTTGATGATGAAGTGAGAATGGAAAACATCAATGGAGTTGCTCAAATAGCAAATACACAAACCAATGATAGAATTGCAAACGCACAACAAAGATTAGTTGGTGGTACTGGTGATTTATCAATTCCATTAGGTAGAACACCTGGAACATCAGTTGTTGCTCAACCAAACCCAAATATAAATAGGGTAGTTGAAACTGGTAGAGGAAACTATACTGCAAATGAACAACTTGCTGCAAGAGAACGATTGTTGAGTGGACAGAAATCAACTAAACCAGTAACTAAGGTTACTGCTAAAAAACAAACAACTAAAGGGAGAGAAGTATAATGGCACTAAACCCAAGTACAAAACCCACAACACCTGGTAAATTTCCAAACGAAGTTCGTAATGGATGGACTTGGATTGCCAATTCTAATATGTGGCTAGATTTATCTGCTCTTGGTAGTTTTAATATTGGTCTTGGTAATTTTAGTGGATTTACCACTGGAAATACTGGTATTGGTTTACCTAATTTTGGTATTGATATAAATACCATAACAGAAACTATTGAAAGGGAAAATCCCGATTTTAATATTAATGTAAACGCTGGATTTGGTAATGGGCCGGAATTTAGGAATTTAAATACTAATCAGTTAAATACACTATTAAGAGATGTTCAACCAGATAATATTGTAAACGAGCTATCATATAAATTGATAACGGTTGTTGTTTCTAATAGCTCAAATCGTGGTGCACTATATTTCAACAATGTAGAAGATGTTCGCTCGATAATACCAATACAGACAAAAAATATACCTTCAAGTGGCCATAAGTTTGAATTAAAAGAAGGTAATAAAACACACCCAGATATATACACCATAAAAACTAATAATAATCTTCAATCGATTATCCCAATGGAACCAGCAGTTTCATTGTATAAAAATGGTAAAGCTATCAGTACAATAAAACCATCGGATGGTGGTCCTTCTGTATTAACTATACAATGGGATAATAACTGGCCAGCTGAAGAAGTGCAGGATATATATTTTAAGGCATCAGTAAATGTATTACTTGACTCTTCTGATATTTCACCTTTACTAAGATATTCATTTGGTAATGAATCTGGTGATTTAAGTGAAACATTATATGAGTCAGATGGTGGTAAAGTATTTAGTGTTACACCAAAGACAAATGAATACACCTTTAAATATAAATTAACAAAGGTTAGTGTAAACATAGATGGAGACCAATCTTTATTAGAAAAGGTTGTTGATGAGTATGAAGGTAGTTCTCGTAGTTATGAATTACAATCATCTTCAAGATATAATTTATATATTTCTGCCTCTAAAATTCTATTTCCAAGTGATCCTATATTGAGTACACCGTTAATTAATGTTAGTTCGGATGTAATATCATATAATAGGTCAGAGAGTGGTAAATCACTATCATATACAACCGCTAATGCAGATAATGTAATATATTCTCTTGGAGGAGTTACACGAACACTACCTGCAAACGGTAAAGTAACTATAACCAAATCCGATGTTCCAAACGTTGGTACGTATGAATTGTTTTTACAACCAGTATCTAATACAGGTGGGAGTGGTGCTGTTAAAAAAGTAATTATAAATGTTTTAGAATCAACCTATTTACCAGGGCCCGATATTACTCATATTACATATCCTGAAAATATTATTGGTGAAGATTTCAAAGGATATGATGTTGATTTCAAACTGAGTTGGGCATCAATAAATACTAATTGGGTTGATGTATGGGTAGGTAAGATTTCCGATTCAACTAAACTATTTTCTAAAAGAGACCCCCAAGGACAGCTTACATTAAATGTAAAAGATGTTCTTACTAAAGCAGGGAACTCATTAGAAGAATCAACTGATGTTGTTGATTTCAAATTATTATTCATTCCTTATAATGATGAAGGTGATTCTCGATTTGCAGGTAAGACTGAAGAAATTACAATATCATTCGATAAAGGTAATTTAAGATTACGTAGGGGAGATGTAGTTCGAGATATTAGAGAAGTAATCTCTAAACAATTTGATACAAGTATTCTTAAAAAAGAAGATTCCAAATATCTTACACACTTATTGCATTTAGGCAAAGGTGATAATAAACTTATTTCTACATGGGGAGTTGATACCGAAACTTTCTCTGAATATAAAGTTGTAGACCCATTAACTGGTAGGGAAGAAAAAACTAAAGAAGTAAAAACTTTAGTTTTAAAATTATACGAACCTCTTTCAAAATCAGTTCAACCAAACCAACAAGTTTGGATGTCTAAGGTTCAATCAATTCCTTTATTAGAAAGTATAACTGTAATAGATGAAGCAGTTGAAGAGTGTATCCCATTACAACCAAACTTCAATGAAAAGTTTTCGGATGATATTGGTTTACAGATTTATGATGATTTAATAGCAAGTGGGTCTACCTCATCCACTGGATTAGTTAATCAATTTGTAAGTGGTAGTGGATTTGATTTAAAGAAGTTAGATATACAATTTGTATCTGAGTCTTTTACATATATGGGTTCAGATGATACTGGTTATATAAAAGAATCAACTGGTGATACTTCATGGTATTGGGAAAATTTTGTAAAATATTCATCTGCAGAAGAACGAGTTGAAAATTTTATTTATAAAGTAAAACTTATTGAATTCTATAATGATAGAATTTCATTAGTTACATCAGGTTCACAATATACAAGTTCTATATCACTTTTCAAAGAAAAAGAAAGATTAGATGGACAAATATCCAATACTATCAATGGGTTTGATGCATTTGAAGATTTCTTATATACTTCATGTTCTATAAATGAGTTAACATATCCAAAGGAAAATGGAACAGGTAGTTTATTACATTCTACAAGTTCAACCTCAATTGCTTGGTATGAAAATATTATATCATCTGCTAGTAAGTATGATTATGATAATAAACATAGATTAGTAAACAACTTACCACTTCATGTACAAAATGATGATGAAGGACAGGAGTTTGTTTTGTTCTTTGATATGTTGGGTCAACACTTTGATACTACTTGGTTATATACCAAATCACTTGCTAAGAGTAAAAAACTTGAACATAAATACCAAGACGGTATTAGTAATGAGTTCGTTTATCAGATGTTAGAATCCCTTGGATGGGATGCTGATATGGGTGTTCAATCACAAGCACTTTGGCAATATGCATATGGTAATTGGAATGCAGATGGAGACGAGAGAGGAATTGATGAAACATCTAAATCTATATCATCTGGAAAATCAAATCAAAATGAAATTTGGAGAAGAATACTAAATAACTTACCATATCTTTTAAAACATAAAGGTACTAAACGTGCATTACATGCATTGATGAGTTGTTATGGAATTCCTTCTTCATTATTAACTGTAATTGAATTTGGTGGTCCAAGAGACACTACCAAGGAAGGAACTACACCATTCACATACGAGGATAGAACTGCATCGATAAACATTAGTGGTTCTTCTAAAATTGAAATTCCATGGAAATCATTTGAAGGTAGTTTTCCAAATTCAGTAGAAGTACGAGTTAACTCTGAAATTAGACAAGACCAACAAATTATATATGGTACCGATTGGTCAGTTGATGTAATTCAAGATACTGGTTCATTAGCAAGATTCCAATTAACAGTTGGTACTGAATCTGTTTTAACAGACCCAATGCCATTCTTTAATGATGAATATACTCAAATCGTTGTTAATAGAGAAACTGGTAGTTTAGGTAATGGTGATTTTACACTTTATGCAAAAGAAGGATTCCAAGAAAGAATCAGAAACGAAGTATCCGTAACTTTATCTGCACCGAGTTCTTCGTGGGAAAGTGGTAACTCTATTTTTATTGGAGATACAACATTCACAGGTTCGGTTGATGAGATTAGATTGTGGAATACTGCATTGAATGAATTGGTAATTGAAAATCATACACTATTACCTGATGCAATAAATGGTAACCATTCATCTGCATCTTCTGAAGATTTATTATTTAGAAATGATTTTGAATATCCAAAGGATAGAGGAACTTATTCTGATATTAAAAACGTTGCAATAAAACAAACTTATACAACATCTTCTATAGCAAGTGGGTTTGATTCAATTACCGAATACCCATACAACTATACTCCATATGAAAGAACTGTAACTGCGCAAGTTCCTCAAAGTGGATTTAATTATAGTAACAAAGTTAGATTTGAAACTCAATATAATTTAGATGGTTCAAGTATTAATGAGGATGAGGGCATTGGGTTATCATATAGAGAAAGAAGTACTCAAAAATCATTTGACCAATCACCAATTGATTCGGATAAGTTAGGATTATTCTTTTCACCAATAAAAGAAATCAATATGGATATTCTACGTTCAGTAGGACCAATCAATGTTGATGATTTTATCGGTAACCCATCTGATGATTATAATGATTCATATACAGATTTAACAACCTTTAGAGAATATTATTTCCAAAGATATAATCTAAACTTTAATGAGTATATCCAATTAGTAAGATATATTGATAGAACTTTATTTGACCAATTAGAATCATTAGTACCTGCAAGAGCTAAAGTTGCTAAAGGTTTATTAATTGAACCACATATTTTAGAAAGAAGTAAAACTAAATGGAATAGACCGAGTGGTGAAGAAAATTATCACGAAACAACTATTGATACTTCAGATGATACTATCTTAACAACTGAACAAAATACTTTCTTATCTTTAATATCAGCAAGTGAAGATACTAAATTATCAACCGAACAACCATTTTATGATGGATATATTGATACGGAAGAACTTAGTATTGTATCTGCTTCAATTGATAATTTTGAAGGAACTTATATAACAACAGATACATCTAATCAAAGTGGAGTTATTACACGAAATAGTGGTTCTACTATGGGTGGATTTGAAATTAATATAGATGCCAAAATGACTGGTTCTGCCAATTCATTCTACGACTCAACTGACTTCTCTCAAGTTGGTGGATTTGGCCCCGATGATTTAGCAGTCGCTGGATTTGGATTATATGGTAGTGGTTCGTATTCAATCAGAACTCGTTTAGATTTAAATGGGAACATTGTTAAAGATAGAGTTAAGGTATTTAAAGTAAAAGAATCATACGAAGATACCGAACGAGTACAAGTTAGTGGATACCCAACTGGTAGTGGACTTGTAACATATGAAGTAAGAAATGTAACTCGTTATAAGGATTTTGTTACTATCCTACCATGGGATGGTGCAGATATTGAAGAGGGTGGTAATATCGTAGAGGCAACTCCATTGAATGGCCACTTCTCAACTCATTATAGAAACGTAGAAGATTTAACAACTGGTTTAGAAAATTCATACTTTAATGGTTCTAAACAAACACAACAAACAACCTTAGATGGTGGCCCTGCTTGGGAAATCTTTACTACTAACCCGAATACATTGAGAGTATCTGATAGTGGTAGAGGAAGTGGCGAACCAATCTTAGAAGTTGATTAACAAACAAAAAATAATTAAAAAATAAATTAGTTATATTTATATATTGAAAACATAGAGGAATAAATTATGGCATATTTAGATAATTCAACGATTACAGTAGATGCAATCCTTACCAAAAAGGGTAGAGAGAAACTTGCAGCTGGTCAAGGGTTAAACATTACAAAATTCGCATTAGGTGATGATGAGGTAGATTATACCTTATATGAACCAGCACATCCAAAGGGTAGTGCTTATTACGATTCTGCGATTAGAGCAATTCCAATTACTGAGGCTTCACCAGATGAAACTCAAGTATTGAAATATAAATTAGTAACTTTACCAAAAGGTACAAAGAAAATTCCAAAGGTAGAATTTGGTATTCCTTCTGTAACTGTAAACCAAACTTCTGGTCAAGTATCTCTTACACCAACAACTTCACCAAGTGGTAACTCACAAAGTGGATATACTATCGTTCTTTCTAACAAGAATGCTGGTTCTGTAATTGGTCAAGGTGCTTCTGCCGGTAGCGGTACTATTCCTACGTTCTTAGGTGATGAAATTACTACAACTGCAGCAGTTGAGACTGGGTTAACATTTACATTTATTCCTAATCCAAATGTTACTCAAACAATTAAGACAACGATTACTGTATATGGTAATGAAACTGGTGGTTCACAAACTATTCCAGTAACAGTAAACTATGTACAACCAACATAATAACGGAGAATAAAAGAACATGGCACAAATACAAGGACAAGCAGGAGTAAATCTTTCTACCGAATTAGCTAACTATTTATCGGCTAATCAAGGTAACCTTACTTCTGAACAATTAGCTCAAATTATAAATCAGTATTTGACTGGTGGTGATAAGATTGCTGCACAAGGTGGTTCTATTTCTACTGGTATTTACAAAAGATTTGGTGAATTTGACCAAGTAACAGGTAAGGTTGAAGTAGTAACAACTGGAATGTGGAGTGGAGATACTGGAAGTTTAGCTACTTTCTTTACTTCATCTACTCAAGTTGCTGCAACAAGTGGTGATTACTACTACAATGTATATAACCAAGACCCTGCAACTGATGGGGCTGCTATTCAATTTGCAATTGCATACGGACATCAAGGTGGTAGTGGTTCTATCTCATTAGAGAATGATGATAACTCTACATTGGCAACCAAAGCAACTTACGCTCAATATAAACAAATTCTTTTAGACCAAGATGATGCACAATTCACATTCGTATCATCATCTTCACAAGGAACACATGATTCAGATGATATCTATGTAATCAATATTGCTCGTGCTAGATATAAAGAGAAAATGGATGCAGGAAACTGGTCATTCCAATTAAGTGGTTCTAATGGTGAATTTACTTTCATCGATGATAGTGGTAAGAAATTCTCTGATACAGTTGGTAAAGCTGGTAGGGTATTTAATATTGCAGAAGGTTCATTAAACTTAGGCCAACAGGCTGAAGCTACTGTTACTTCTACAACTGCGTCTAATGGTGAAGGATATGGATTATTTTATCCAGACCAAGGACTTATGATTCTTAACCCATCTGCGTTTGCAGATAAACTTGGTTCTGAATTATCTCCTAATTTAGGAGTAGATGCTGAATATCAAAATCATGGAAAATTATTCACTGCATTTAAACTTACTGAAGGTGGTTCAAATGGTGGTGATTTCCAGGCAAGAAGAACAGAGAATGTTTCTACATCTCATTACTTCGTAAGAGCAACTAACAGAGAGTTTAACTATTCAAACAACCCAACGTTCGTAAGTGGTTCGGACGGTTCCTTTTCAGAATCAACTTTTGAAACTGACCCTAAGACATTCATTACAACGGTAGGGTTATATAACGATTCAAACGAATTATTGGCAATATCTAAAACTTCACAACCAATCGTTAAATCATTTGATAAAGAAGTATTAATTAAAGTTAAATTAGATTTCTAAAAAACTTAAACGATAAAACACTAACCCTCACTTCGGTGGGGGTTTTTTATTTCCGTATATTTATATAGAGGAATTATATTATGCTAAAGTCAATACCAAAATCAAATATATCTCGTAGGAGTTTCAAAGTCTATAAGAAGTTCAGTGCTTCAGAGACAATATACCCAGTTATAAAGGTTTATAACGTAGATGGGTTGTTTGATTCAGATACATCTCCAATGGATGAGGGTGTATTTGTACATTTACTTTATCAATCTATAAAGAAAAAGTATTATACTGATAATGGATTGATAATGAACTATGGCACGTTAGATAATCCTGCTAACTTTTCAAGTGAAAGAAATATTGGTGATGATGTTTTTGTAATAACGTTAGATAGAAATAAAGTTGGTGAAAAAATAAAACCCAACTCAGTTATTTTAGAAATTGATGGTACTACATATGTAGATGACGGTAAGGGTAGAATTGTAAACCCAAATCCAACTTATACCTATACATCACTTGATGTAGAAAATGATAATTTAACAGTAACAGATGGGTTAACTGACTATGAATTGGTAGTACAATCAATTGATTATGAATCTGGTACAGCAATTTTAACTTTCAACGGTGATACTGATGATATGCACGTTGTTTCAATGGATGATAATAATAATCTTGTATCATTTGATGCTATTTTAAATTTCAATGGATTAGTAATAGATGAACAATCATATGGTAATGTATTTTACTCTGATGGGATGATTTCACTAACAAATATTTCTGATTTTACTGAATATGATTTAGAATATCGTTCTACTACAACTATACATGAAACTGAAATATTATTAGAGGCTAAAGCTGGTGAGTTTAATTATTCACAAAATCCATCGGCAGTTAATGTTACCCTAAGTGGTTCATATGATTTCACAACAACCCCAATACCAAATGTATCTCCTGCTAAAACAGTTAAGATAAAAGAGGTACAAGATATATCATTAAGAAACGAATACCATGGAACGGTTGGTTCTAATATAGGTACGTGGGATGATTATTCAGTATCATCTTCTATGGACCCAAGTGGTTCATTCCTAGCACCAATGGTATCAACAATCGGTATTTATGATAAAGATGGAGATATGGTTGCAGTTGCTAAATTACCACAACCAATAAAGAATTTACCAGATTACGATGTGAACTTCATTGTTCGTTTCGACACGTAATCTATATTTATAATATACAAAGGAGAAATTAAACTATGGCTTCAATACAAGAATTGTACGAAAAATCTGAATTTGCTAAATTGGCTGATAAATCGAAAGATAAAACACCAATCTCTGCAGATGAAGTAAACAAACTTCACAAAGATGATAAAGCTCTTGCTCAGGCAAGAGGTGGTAAGGTATCCGATAAAAAATATTCGGATACAGTTAAGTACTAAAACTTACTTATTTGAGTTTACTCATAAATCGTTCTAAAAAATGGGGGTATATTCACATACCTAAGACAGGTGGTACATCAATATCATCTATCTTACATAATGTAGACTATACCGAAGATATCATTGTACATGATTCAATTCGTGTATTTAATGATGTAAAAGATTATTTTATTTTCACCATTGTCAGAAATCCTTTTACTCGTATTGCTTCGGCATACGAACATGAAAAACGAAAAGGTAGACATGATTATAATTTTTACAATTTTTTAAAAAATTCGAGTGGAAACGAATTAGTTCTTTTACCCCAAAGTTATTATATTAACGCGGGTCAATCTAAAGACAAAAAAGTATCTTTCGTTGGAAGATACGAAACATACGAAAAAGATGTATCTTACATCTTTGATAAAATTGGAGTTACTTCTCCAATTCCGCACTTAAACCGAAACCCACTTTACGAAAAACAACCAAATCTAAAACAAGAGAAATACTACAAGTATTTTTATTCAGAGGAATGGATGAAAGATTGGGTACGAGAAAGGTACGAAAATGATTTCAAAATTTTTAACTATGGCATGGACATATAATGGAAGTGTGATAACAGAATTAGCTGATATGCCAGAAGGTACTATTGGGTTTATTTACAAAATCACAAATGTAGAAACTGGTGAATATTACGTTGGAAAGAAAAACGTATTATCAGTTAGAAAAAGAAAGTTTGGTAAAAAAGAAATTGCTGCACTTACTGATAAACGAGTAAAACATTGGGAGATGGTTACCAAAGAGTCAGATTGGAAAACTTATCGTTCTTCTAATGATACAGTAAAAAACTGGCCGATGGATAATTCTAAATTAGAAATTCTTCGTTTTTGTTCTTCCAAAAAATCCCTAACTTACTATGAATTACAAGAACAATTCGCACATGATGTTCTTGGGGATGAATTGGCACTAAATGATAATTTATTAGGAAAGTTTTTCCGAAAAGATTTGGTATAACGAATTATTTTTCGTATATTTGTATATTAAAGTGTTATTTAAGAAAAGTGTAATATAATGCACTTTCACTAAAAAGATTTGGAATATTCAAATAAATTCTGTATCTTTGTTTCAAACAAATGGTAAGTTATGCTATCATATCATGATAAACAAGCGGTAATAAACATCTTAAATGATGTATTGGGAGTTGGTACATCTTTGAAAGGAGATGAACAAGCTCACCATTGTCCGTTCTGTCATCACCATAAAAAGAAGTTACAAATAAATCTTGAAACTCAACAATGGCATTGTTGGGTATGTGATTCGAAAGGTAAACGAATTCAATCACTATTAAGAAAGTTACATACAGATTCCCATAAACTAAAAAAGATTTTTGAAATCTATGGGGATGATTACATTACATATACTCCATCGACTGAAGAGAAGATAGAGTTAAGGTTACCAAGTGAGTTTGAATCTTTACTAAAAGAACCAACGGGTTTTAACCCTGTGTTCAGAAAGGTTAAGGAGTATGCAAAAGCTCGTAACATTACTAAAGAAGATATTATCAGGTATAATATCGGTTATTGCAAATCTGGTATGTATGCCGGTCGTATTATTATTCCTTCCTATGATGAGAATAACCGACTTAATTACTTCATCGCACGGTCTGTATTCCCTGAGGAGAAGTTTAAATACAAGAATCCGCCAGTTTCGAAAAACATAATAATGTTTGAAAACCAAATAAATTGGGATGAACCCATTACCTTAGTAGAGGGAGTTTTTGATGCGATGGCTGTGAAGCGAAACGCAATCCCTCTCTTGGGTAAATTTATTCCACAAAAATTAAATGATAGTATATATAAAAGAGGGGTTTCTGAAATCAACATTTTACTCGATGAAGATGCTCAACAACAGGCTTTAAGATATACAACACAATTGCAGAATCAAGGTATAACTACAAAAAATATAATACCATCCGAAAAGGATGCCGGTGAAATGGGGTTCTCCCAAATAAACACCATACTTAAACAATCCAAGAAAACAGAATTTAGTGATATTATTTCACAGAAATTAATGAGTTTATGATTTATACATTAACAAACACAGTTCGTAATCAAGTTCAATGGCAAGATATTATATACGAACAAGATTATTTGGATATCACAATCATACATCACAATACCGATATGGAGAAGTTTGCGTATATTGGAGACTATCTACAATTGGATAGTAATTTCGATAAATTACGTAAATTAGAAAAAACTGATATTTTACTAATAGATGATTCGTATCTATTAACAGATTATAGTACTGACTTTGCAAAAAGTATAATACGTAAATTTAATGAGTTGGTGTGTGATATTATAATAATATCAAAAAATAATTTAATAACTGAGGAATTAAATACAGATAGGTGTACAATATTTTCTCCAGCTATATATAATTCATATCCAGGATTATTGTTAAATTCATTCAACCCTGGTTTAGTTACATCATCTCATCATGAATTGTATTATGTGGTTAATAAACTTTTAAATTCGCTTAAAGACATTCCACGATATAAAAAATTTAACTTTATTCATGATGATTTAACTCCTAATAGTTGTTACATATCATTTTTAATGAATAAGTTTGGTGTTATACAAGAGACACTATATACCAACCCAAAACTACATTCATCAGATAGAATAACACCGAATAACCACATGTACAATTATCAAAATATACTTGTAAATTCATTTGGTCAAGATGTTAGTAATAGAATTTCTTCTAATGAATATTATGAATATATAAATTCATTAAATAATAATGGTTCTTTAAAAATGGATTGGAGCGATAGATTTGAAACAATATCACCATATAATTTAAATTCATATGTTTCGATAGTTGCACCAGATTTATGTAATAGTGATGATTATCAACTTGCATCTAATAATCTATTTAGACCATTTTTTTGGAAAAATATTCCATTATTTATTGGCTCTAATCATACACAAGATGTGGTTAAAAATTATGGATTTGACTTATTTGAAGATGTGTTTGAATTACCAACGGAAAATATAAGAGGATTGGATAGGGTTAATATCTTTTTTGAAAACATCCAACGAATTAACACAAAAACATATTCAGAACTACATGAATTACACAACTCTATAAATCATAGATTAGATAATAATTTCAACCTACTAAGAGAGTTGGGAACTAAAAATATAAAACATTTAATTAATCTTATTATTAAAAAATAAATGATTATAAACAAAGTTTATCATTTGGCAGATTTACATATTCGAAATCTCCAAAGACACAAAGAATACAGATTAGTATTCAAAAAGTTTTTAAAACAAGTTGAAAAAGATAACATCCAAGATTCAGTAATTTATCTTGGTGGTGATATTGCTCATGCTAAAACCGAGATGAGTCCAGAATTGGTTCAAGAAATCTCATGGTTCTTAACCGAGTGTGCAAAATTACGAGAAACTATCTTAATCACAGGTAACCACGATTGTAACTTAAATAACAATCATAGGTTAGATGTTCTCACACCCATTGTTGATAACCTCAACAATCCACGTATCCACTATTTAAGGGATACTGGAGTGTATAACATACATAACCTTACCTTTGTGGTTTATTCTATCTTAGATGATAAAGAAAACTGGCCTAAAGGTAAAGATGTGGAAGGAGAACATAAGATTGCACTATTCCACGGACCTGTAAATAAATCCGAAACTGATATTGGATATACCGTTTCTTCAAACTCATTTACAACAGATATGTTTGATGGATTTGATATGGTGCTGATGGGTGATATTCACAAAAGACAAATCTTACAGGCATACGAACCAGAGAATGGTTTACCTGT
>Ga0255783_10002349_pt1 | contig 18934 bp, 17 predicted proteins | sample 011ome_22_FD_179981 | JGI IMG/M metagenome (GOLD analysis project Ga0255783, IMG submission 179981) | Coastal salt marsh microbial communities from the Groves Creek Marsh, Skidaway Island, Georgia - 011507BT metaG (version 2) | ecosystem: Environmental > Aquatic > Marine > Intertidal zone >... | reverse complement strand
CAAAAGCATTACCAGAAGAAGCAAAAGCTTTAGTAAACGCTGATGTTGAATAATTTATGGAATCAAATAAACAACTAGAGAATCTAGTAAAAAAACTTAGAGACAATTATCAATATATTTTTAATACAGACGAAGGCAAAGAGGTTTTGTCTGACTTAGAAAAAAGATGTCATTATCATTCTACCACCAATGTAAAAGGTGATAGCCATGAGAGTGCATATATGGAAGGTCAACGCAGCGTACTTCTATTTATAAAATCAATGCTGCAAAAGGAGAATAAGAATGTCAAGTGAACAGATAACACAAACTGATGTGCCTGTAGAAGAAACGACACAAACTACTACAGACACTCCTCAAGTAACAGAACAACCAGTTACTTCAACAACAGCAGAACAACCAACTGTTGCTAAATCTTGGAAAGAAACAATCTCAGAAGAGTTTAGAAATGATCCAAACATTTCTAAGTTTACTGAAATAGATGCGTTAGCTAAATCTTATATCAATGCTACAAGAATGATTGGTCAAGATAAAGTTGCAATACCAAATGAAAACTCAACTGATGATCAATGGAATGAAGTTTATGGAAAGCTTGGTAGACCAGAATCACCAGACAAATATAAACTAGAAGCTAACTCAGATGTTGTACCATTAGATGAAGGTGCAATAAAACAATTTGCAGAGAATGCTCATCAACTTGGTTTAAATAATAAACAAGCACAAGGTATCTTAGAGTTTTATAAAAATTCTATGGAAGGTTCTGCACAACAAGCAAGAATAGATACTGAGACTGCTCAAGCAAATGCTGAAGCTGAACTTCGTAAAGAGTGGGGTAGTAACTATGAAAATAATATTAAGAAAGCAGGATCAGTTGCTAAAGCAAATATGAATGCTGAGATATTAGATTTACAACTTCAAGATGGAACAAGATTAGGAGATCATCCAGAAGTTATCAAAGGTTTTGCAAACATTGCTAATCTTTTATCTGAAGACAAATTAGTTGGTACTGAAAGCGAAAACGTAGATAAAGGTACAGACTACGAAGCTGAGATTAGTAAAATTGTTAATGATCGAGATGGTCCATATTGGAATAAAGCTCATCCAGATCATGATAAAGTAGTACAGCAAGTATTTACTTTAAGAACTATGAACAATGGATAACAAAGAATTAAAATTAGAAGTTCTTCGTATTGTAGTAGAAAGTGGATCAGAAAATCAAAAATCTAATCCCTTGCCAATCTGCGAAGAATATTATAAATGGATTTCTAAGGCGGATGAAAATTCGCCTAAGAAAAGTAAGACAATGCGTAAGACAAGTTCCACGCACCTTACTGACAACAAGGAATAGACTTGTAGTCTAAAAGACTTTAAATCCAAGAGAAGCCAGAATTTCTGATAACGTCTCTGTTTTGTTTTAACATTAACTTAACAATGAAGGAGACATAATATGTCAACTGAAATAACAAAAGCATTTGTAGAACAATACAGTTCAAACATACAAATGTTATCACAACAAAAAGGTTCTCTTCTTAGAGATAAAGTAAGATTAGAATCTGTAACTGGTAAGAACGCATTCTTCGATCAAATCGGAAGCGTTACTGCTACAGTAAGATCAACTAGACACTCAGACACTCCACAAGCTGATACTCCTCACTCAAGAAGAAGAGTTTCACTTGTTGACTATGAGTTTGCAGACTTAGTTGATGATCTAGATAAAGTAAGAATGTTAGTAGATCCTACTTCTAGCTACGCACAAGCTGCTGCTTATGCAATGGGTAGAGCTATGGATGACGCTATCATTACTGCTGCTACTGGTTCTGCTGATACTGGTGTAGCTGGTGGTACTGCTGTTGCATTACCTGCTGGTCAAATCATAACTGAAGGCGGTACAACTGGTATGACTATCGCTAAACTAAGAGAAGCAAAAGAAATCATCGATCTTGCTGACGTTGATCCTTCACTTCCAAGACACATCATCGTATCTCCTAAACAGATCTCTGATCTATTAGGAACTACTGAAGTATCTTCAAGTGACTTCAATACAGTTAAAGCTTTAGCACAAGGCGACATTAATACTTTCTTAGGATTTAATTTCGTTGTGTCTAACAGATTAGCTGTTGCGTCTCAAATCAGAGATTGTATTGCTTTTGTTGGTGATGGAATCGCTTTAGCTGTTGGAAAAGATTCAACTGCTAGAATCGATGAAAGATCTGATAAAGGTTACGCTACTCAAGTCTACTATTCTGCTGCATTCGGTGCGACTAGAATGGAAGAAGAAAAAGTAGTTAAGATTCAAGCATACGAAGCTTAATCAATAAAATTTTAGGGGGTGGAAGCGAGAGTGGAAACCCCCTGGAATGCTTATGAAACAAGTAAAAGATTTAAAAACGATACTACATTTTAAGAAAGGAAAATATGTATATAGATATGTATTGGTAGACAGATTTAAGAATGATGGTAAATTCCATTATGGTTTTGATGCAAAGAATGAAAGAACAGAGCATGAGATTTTTGCATTAGAAAAAGATAGACAGATAAGACGAAAGTATATAATAAGGAAATAATATGGCATCAGTAGTAGACATTTGTAATGGAGCATTAAACCAACTTGGTGCATCAACAATACTTACACTTACAGAAGATTCAAAGAACGCAAGACTTTGCAATGCAAGATACACACAAGTTAGAGATAGTTTATTTAGATCTCATCCTTGGAATTGTTTAATTAAAAGAGTTGAACTAGCTAGAGATACTGAAACACCTTCATGGGGTTTTAGTTATCAGTTTACTTTACCTGCTGATTGCTTGAGAGTTTTAACAATTTTAAATTATGACTATGATTATAAAATTGAAGGTAGAAAGATTGTAGCAAATCATGATACAGTTAAGATACAATATGTAGCAAGAATTACTGATCCCAATCAATATGATGAGTTACTAAGAGAAACAATCTCTGCTGCATTAGCTGCTGACATTGCCTACGCAGTTACATCTTCTAATCCTGTTGCTTCTAATATGTACAATTTGTTTCAAGATAAATTAAAAGAAGCAAGATTTGTAGATGCTACTGAAGGTCAAAATACAAATCCAGATAATGGTCAATCAGATGTTGTTGGAGCTTCTTCATTTATAAACGCAAGGTACTAACCCATGGCTAGAGTTGCTGTTCAATTAACGAACTTTACAGGTGGCGAGTTATCCCCAAGACTAGATGGTAGAAATGATTTAGCTAAATATCCTACGGGATGTAAGACTTTAGAAAATATGATTGTTTACCCTCATGGTAGTGCAGCAAGAAGAAGTGGTACACAGTTTGTAGCAGAAGTAAAAGATAGTTCTAAGCAAACAAGATTAATTCCTTTTGAGTTTAGTACAACACAAACTTATATGTTAGAGTTTGGAGAACAGTACATAAGATTTTATAAAGACAATGGTCAAATATTATCTGGTGGTTCAGCTTATGAAATTAGTTCACCATATTTAGAAGCAGAATTATTTGATATTAAATATGCACAATCAGCAGATGTTATGTACATTTGTCATCCCAATCATCCAGTAAAAAAATTAGCTAGAACAGGTCATACATCCTGGACACTAACAAGTGTTGATTTTCAGAATGGTCCATTCATGGATCATAATATTGAAACAACAACATTAACTGCATCACATACGAATGTTGGTCAAACAGGAACATTAACTTTGTCATCAACTACTGGAGTTAATTCTAATCAAGGATGGTTATCTACTGATGTGGGAAGATTAGTTCACATGGTTGATGGTCATGTAAAAATAACAGGATATACATCATCAACTGTTGTTGATATGGAAGTAATAGCAGATATATCAAATGGTTCAGCATCAACAGATTTTGCATTAGGATCATTCTCAGACACTACTGGTCATCCTTCTTGCGTAACCTTCTTTGAACAAAGATTAGTATTCGCAGCAACCTTATCACAACCACAAACATTATTTTTTTCAAAGTCTGGTGATTATGAAAACATGGATGATAATTATCATGGCACAGTAGCAGATGATGATGCTATCATTTATACGATTGCTTCCAACCAAGTAAACGCAATTAGATTTATGACAGCTACAAGAACTTTAATCATTGGTACTGCTGGTGGTGAGTTTGCAGTTAGTGGGGGTGGAACTGATATTGCAATTACACCTACAAATATATTAATTAAAAAACAATCTAACAATGGTGCAGCAAACGTAGATGCTTTAGCTGTTGGTAATGCTACTTTGTTTTTACAAAGAGCTAGAAGAAAGTTAAGAGAACTAGCATACAACTTTGATGTAGATGGTTATGTAGCTCCAGACTTAACAATCCTTGCTGAACATATTTCAGAAGGTGGATTCAAACAACTATCTTATCAACAAGAACCTAACCAAGTTATTTGGGGTGTAAGAAATGATGGTCAGTTAGTTGGATTAACTTATCAAAGAGAACAGCAAGTAGTTGCTTGGCACAGACATATTTTTGGTGGAACATTTTCAAGTGGTAATACAGTTTGCGATAGTGTTGCTACAATTCCAACAGACGATTCAGAATATCAAACATGGGTAATTAATAAAAGAACAATCAATGGTGCAACAAAAAGATATGTAGAATATATTCATCAATATGATTTTGATGAAACAGATGATACTTCATTTAATTTTTTAGATTCACAGTTATCTTATGATGGTTCACCTGTTACAACTATATCTGGTCTTGATCATCTTGAAGGTGAGACAGTTTCAATATTAGCAGATGGTGCAACTCATCCAGATAAAACTGTTAGCTCTGGATCAATCACATTAGATAGATCTGCAAATAAAGTTAAAGTTGGATTAAGTTATACGTCATTATTACAAACAATGAGAATAGATGCTGGTTCACAGAATGGTACATCACAAAGTAAAACTAAAAGAATCTATGAGATTACTGCTAGACTTTACGAAAGTATTGGTGTGGAGATTGGTCCAGATCTTAATAACATGGAACGAATACCTTTTAGATCTTCAGCTAACGCAATGGATAGTGGGATCAATGTATTCACAGGAGATAAAGAAATAGAATTTAGAGGAAACTATGAAACAGATGGTTTTATATTTGTTAGACAAACACAACCTTTGCCTTTGACGATACTGTCATTATATCCTAAACTTCAAACAAACGATGGATAGAATATTAAATATAGTGTCATATAAAGCAGAGCATGGAGAATACATTATGAAGCAACAAATGAATCATACATTAATGGATAAGGATATGGAGTTTGATGGTAACGCAAAGAACCTAGAACAAGATAACTTAGCATTTACTGGTATGATTAATGGTAAACCTATCTTTGCTGCAGGTATGAAAGTAATATGGAATGGTGTTGCAGAAGGTTGGGTACTAGCTACTAAAGATGCTTTAGATCATCCTTTGCTAGTCGCAAGAGCTATAAGAAAAGATTTTGCAAGGATTGCTAAAGAAAATAATATCAATCGAGTTCAAACTGCTGTAAGAGCAAACTATACAACTGGCTTAAAATTTGCTAAGTGGTTAGGTTTAGAGGAAGAAGGATTAATGAAAAAATTTGGCTTTGATGGTTCAGATCAATATATGTATGCGAGGTTATTCTAATGAGTTGGCAAATGGCAGCAGTTGGAGCATTAGGTGGATTACAATTTCAACAACAAGGAGCAGCAGGTAAATATAATCAAGCTGTTCAAAATAGAAATGCACAAATTGCCGAACAAGAAGCAGCACAAATTGAAAAACAATTAGAAACAGATTTAGTTAGATTTGATAAACAATTTCAACAACTACAAGGTCAAGCAACAACATCAATAATAAAATCTGGTGCAGAACTTTCTGGTTCTGGATTAAGAGTATTAAGATATAATGCTGAACAAGCTGAATTAGAAAAAGATATTATGGAATATAATGCAAAAATAGGTCAAGCAAGAAAATTTGAAGAAGCTAACTTTGCTAGAATACAAGGTCAAATGGCTAGACAACAGGCTCGTATGGCACAGCTACAAACAATAACACAAACAGGAACTAGCTTACTAGCAATGCAAGGATAATTATTATGCCAAAAATACCAACATACGCAGCAAAAGGAGAAATTACTACTGCAACACCTAGTGTTCAAGCAAACATACAAGCTCCACTTAGCACAAGTTTAACTGGTATTGGTTCTGCTATTTCTCAATATTATGTTGCTGAAAAAAAAGAAGAAGCAAAAATTAAATCATCAGAATATGAAAACGAATCTTGGAATGAACTTTATAATATTTTTGATAAACATAAAAATAATCCATATCCAACAGATGCAACAAATAATTTTTTAGCAGATTCTGAAGCATATAAACAAAATTTTTTAAATACAAGATTAGCAAATGAATCTAAGTTTACTAAAAATGCTTGGCTTCAAAAATTTGAAAGCAATAAAAGCTCAACATTATTAGCATTAAATAAAGCTGCTAGAAATAATTTAGAAAATAAAAATCAAGAACAGTTTGAAACTTTTGCTTCATCTATGTCTACAAGAATAATGTTAGATCCAAGTTTTGCAGCTAAAGCAGATTTAGAAATAGATAATGAGGTAAGTAAAATTCAAGATAAATTTGTAAGAGAAGAAAAAAGAAAATTTTTAATTAATACAAAAGATGCTACTATTTTAGATATTATAGCAAATAATAATCCAGGTGGATTATTACAACAATTAAAAGAAAATCCAGAATTATATTCTAATATTCCAGAACAAAAAAAAACAGCAATTAATTTTGCTATGAATAAGATTTTAGAAAATCAAGAAAACTTATTTAATGATAATATAAATAAATTAGTTTCTAAAACACCTTATGGTCAACAAGCAGACACAAGTGCTTTAATGGAAAGTCAAATAAAAGAACTTTTTCCAAATGAAAAAGATAATACAAAAGCAATAAATCTTGCAAATTCTTTATTTAAAAAAAAAAGAGAAACAATTCAAAAAGAAGGTGCTGCACAATATTTTATAGATAATGATCCTTTGATTAAAAATTTATACAATCAATCTTTAACAGATCCAACTAGATTTAAAACTTTTGTTCAGTCTTTAGATGAAGTTTTTGATAAACAAAAAATTCCTAAAGATCTTAGAACATATTTGCCTAATGATAAAATACAAGAGATTAAAGATATAATAGATGCAACTCCTGGATCAAAACAAAGATTGCAAGTTGTTGACAATTTAAAATCTTTATATGGAGATAAAATGTCAATTATAAATAAACAAATATTTAATAAAGTTGGTGAAGGTGTTTCAATAGCTATATCATCAAATGATATAGATGTAAGATCTCTAGCAATTCTTGGAGAGTTAAGTGATGATAATAAAAGATTATTAAATGCTAGATTTGATCCACAAGAAACAAATATACAAGGAAAATTATTAAAAAAAATAGAATCAAATTTATCTCCTTTACAAAATGTAATATCAAATCAACCAGAAGGCTTTAAAAGAAACAGTAGTTATGTTGCAAAACTAACAACAGGATTAAAAAATGCTGCAATGAATGGTTTGTTAGATAATAAATACAGCTCTACATCTGAAGCTGCTGATAAAATATCACAAGGATATTTAAATGATTATATTTTAACAAATGATACATTTTATATTCCAACTGATGTTAATGAAAAACCAGTTAATCAAGATTTAATTGAAGCAAAAGCTAAAGTATTTGAAACAAAACTTTATTTTAATAATATTGATTTAACTAATTTTGATGTTCAATTAATTGGTAAAGGTGGAAAACCAATATCAAAACAAGAAACAATAGACACATTTAAAAAAAATGGTGAGTGGTATATGGATGGAAATGTTGGTTTAAAATATGGAATTAAAGAAGCATCTGGTCGTTTTCAACCAATGAAAATTAATGGTGAAAATGTAACAATTAATTTTTTAGAATATGATGGAGAGTTTAAATCAATGAAAGATAAATTTGGAAATAGCTATGTAATGGATATGAAAGATATTTATAATTTTATAAACGCAGAATTTGAAGGTATCGCAGAGACACCATAATGATAGGATTAGATGTTTCAGTAATTGATAATTCAGATCAAGAAAGTTTATCAACTCTTGATAGAATGCCTACTGGATGGATAGAAACTGTGGGTACAGTTTTTGATTTAGCAAATGAAAATGCTCCTTATAAATCTCTTAAAAGAGCAATTAAAAGAACTTATGCAGATTATGTTGATGATGAAATAATTCCTATGGCACAACTTAATGAACAGTATGCTCCATTAGGATTGTTTTTTAAAGAAGATCATAAGAGAGGTTATGTTGATCTTGTAATAAAAAAAAGATTAGATGATATAAAAAAACAAGACATCATATCTCGTGGTCCAAAAAATGTTTTTGCTCAAGGAAGTTATTTTATATCTGGATTAGGTGGATCTTTTACAGATTTTATTAATATTGGTACTTCACTTATTCCAGTTGTTGGTCAAGCAAGATTTTTACAAATGGTTGGAAAATATGGAAAAACATCTGCTAGACTTCGTAGAGGAGCAATAGAAGGTGCTGTAGGTAATACTTTATTTGAACCTGTAGAATTTACTATGGCAAGAGCAGAACAAAGAGATTATGGATTTATAGATTCTCTTTATAATATTTCTTTTGGTGCTGTATTAGGTTCTGGATTAAATTTTGGTTTAGGAAAAATTGGAGATGTATATAAAAAATATACTGGCAAAGATAATATTTATAATGATATTGAAAATGCTCCAATAGAATTAAAAGAAGATTTAGTTAAATATTCCATTGGTAGAGTTCTTCAAGGCAAAAGAATTAATGCTGCTGAATTCTTAGAACAAACAAAAATAGAAAGAGATAGACAATTAAGAATAAAACATATTAGTGAAGCTACATTAAAAGCAAATTTAGGAAATGTTATTGATGCTGATGCACAACCAAAAGCAAAAAATATTAAAGCTATAAAAGAATTTACAGAAAAATTACAACAACAAATAGAATCTAATTTACCAAAAACACAAAGATTAGAATTACAAAAATTAAAAAAACAATATGATGCTCTTGAAAAAAAACTACAGCAAAAAAAATACAAAAAAGTAACTGAAGGAAAAGAAGAAATAGATTTAGATATTATTGATAAAGATAAAAATTTAATTCCTTATATTGCCAAACTTAATTCATTAAATAAAAAAATTAAAGTTTTAGAAGATAGAGGTCAAGAAGCAGCAATTAAAAATTCTATAGAACAAAGACAATTTGCAAGACAAAGAGGAACTAATGTTAGTTATAATACTTTAGGAAAATTAGAACAGTTAAGAACAATGTATTCTAATCCAGATGGATTTGAAATTAAAAATGGTGCAATGGTTAATCGTGCAAATAAATTAAATTTAAATCCAGAGTCTGATATAGAGTTGGCTTTACAAGTTAATAAAGAAAGATTGGATTCTCAAGGAAAATTATCAGATGTTAATAATATTGATTATAGAAATTTTACTGATGATAATTTAGAAATTGAAACAAAATTTGATTTAACCAAACAAATAGATGTTGAGGATGTAAAATCTTTACAATCTGAAATAGATGATTTAACAAATGAATTTTCTGGTTTAGAAGTATTAGCAAAAGAAAGATTTCCTGTTATGAGTAATTATTTAAATTCTATTAATGCAAGTATAAAAGAAATAGATAATTCTCTTGATAAACAAGATGATATATTCAAAGGAATAAAAGTTGGATTGTCATGTTTAACTAGAAAAGGATAATAATGAGTATTGATAAATGTTTATTAGAAATACAATCTGCTGTTAAAGATACTTTTAGTAATGAAGAAGCTAAAGATATTCTTAACAAAATTCAAAATAAAATAGATGAAAAAAAAACATTAAAAGAATTAGGAACAACAGAAGATAAAATTGCAAAAGAAGTTTTTGATGAAGAGAAAAAAATAAAATTACAAAAAAAAAGAAATCTTTTAAATCGTAGAATAAAAGTATATGAGCAATTTGCTATTGGTATTGAGCATTTTAATGGAAAACCAGAAGAGCATATAAATTCTATTTTAGTTGGAACATCTTCATCTAAAAAATTTTCTCAGTTTTCTGTAGATAACAAACAAGTTTTATATAAAAATAAATATAGAAGTGGATTTGAAACAGAAATTTCAAATTTAGGATTAGATGATTTAATAACAAGAGAAGAATTACAACCTTTTATTTACATAGAACATCACGACAATCCTTTTTTAAAACTTACAAAAGAAGAAAAGAAAAAAATGATTGAAAATAATCAACCTCTTCCAAAAGATGAACCTATTACTGGAAATCAAAATGCTTACGATATAGCTAAAATTGGAAAAAAATACAATGATATATATTTAGATGATTTAAATTCTTTAGGAGCATACATAAAAAGAAATCCAAATCATGTTTTTAGTAATAGTCATGTTGGTGAAAAAATGATGAGAGCAGCAGGTGATGATGTTACCAATGAAGCTACTCATAAAGCACAATGGATAGAAGATATAAAAAATAGACTTGATTTAGATAGAGTTTTTCCTGGTAAAAATGATGATGAGATTAATAAAATTTTAGGTGAATCATGGAGTAATATTTTATCTGGTCATACATTAACTCCCTTAGGAACTAGAAGTAAAATTAAATCAAAAGATATAGCAACTAAACTAGGTGCTGAAAGAATCTTTCATTTTAAAGATGGTAAATCTTTTTTTGAGTATAATCAAAAATATGGTTACGGAGATTATGTTACTTCATTAGAGCAAGGATTTTTAAGAGCTGGACAAAATGCTGGATTAATGGATATAATGTCAACAAATCCAGAGTTGTTTCTAGACGATCTTGTTAGTCTTTATCAAAATCATTATGGTGGAAGTGTTGCAAAAGATTTAAGTGTTGAAAATTTTAGAAAAAATATGATGCAACTTGATGGATCAATTAATGCTGGTCATGGAAATACAAGAGCTAAAATAGGATCTATTATAGGAATAATGCAAGAAGCAGGTAAATTAACTGCTATAGCACCAACATCTTTTTTTGGAGATATTCCAAATATAATGACACAAGTTAAACATGACGACATGAATATTCTTCAACCTCTAAAAATTGTTTTTAGCGAATTATTTAGATCTTCAAATAAAAAACAATTAAAAGAAGTATTACAACCATTTGGTTTATTTGCTGACAATTTTGTTAGTGGTGTTAGTCAACACGCTACAATCAATGAAGATATGGTTGGTAATGTTGCAAAATTTAGAGCTGGGTTTTACAAGTGGACTGGTTTTAAAGCCTTAATGGAAAGAATGAAGTCTGGGGTATTTTTATCTTATCAAAATCATTATGGTATTTTAGCAAGGAAAAATAATTGGAATCAATTATCAGAACAGACTCAAAGAATTTTAGGTTTATATGGTATTGATGACAGTATGTGGAACATGATGAGAAAAACAACTTTAAAAAAATTTGAAGGTTATGATTTATTAACTATTGATGATTTAGCTGAACTTCCTAAAGATAATATAATTGATTATTTAAAAAAAACACAACCTAAATTAACAAAAATTAGTGATGCAAAAATTAAACAAACTAGAAATGAAATTCAATCGAGATGGAGAATGTTTTTATATAGTAGAGTTCACATGGGTATTCTTGAGCCTGGTGCTAGAGAAAGAGCTTATTTAAATCAAGGATTAACAAGAGGAAGTACCTCTGGATTGTTGGCTAGACTTATAACTAAATTTAAATCTTTTCCATTAACTGTATATACTAAAAAATTAGAGGTTTTAGTAAAAGGTTCTGGAGAAGATATTAAAGCAAGTAATTATCTTCCAGCATTAACATATTATACTGTTCTTGGAACTGTTTTTGGTTATGCAAGTTTATCATTTGCAGATATGCTTATGGGTAAAGAACCTAGAGATCCTACTGATCCAAAAACTATGGCAGCTTCTATGGCTAAAGGTGGTGGAGCTTCTATTATTGGTGATCTTTTATATCAAGAAATTAGCAGATCAAATGGTGGTGCAGCATCTACAATACTTGGTCCAGCATTTGCTGATTTAGAAGGATTAATAAATGTTTTAAAAAATACTGCTCAAGGTAAATTTGATAAAGCAGGATTAAAAGCATATAGATTATTTGAAGCTAATACTCCTATAGATATATGGTATCTAAGACCAGTTTATAATTATTTGATTGGTTATCATATAAAAGATATATTAGATCCTGGTTACTTTGATAGACTTGAAGGATATACAAAAAGAGCTACTGGACAAGATTTTTATAATTATATAAAACCATAGACAAAGGATTTATAATCTAATATAGAGAAACAATATGACAATATCTTCAACCACAGTAAAGAACTCCTACGCAGGTAATGGTACTCTCGATACCTTCAACTACACTTTTAAGATATTTGCAGACGCTGATATTCAAGTTATTATTAGGGATGCTACAGCAACTGAAACAGTTAAAACTTTAACTACTCACTACACAGTTACAGGTGCAGGTTCTGCTTCTGGTGGAACTATTGTATTTACAGCTGGTAATATTCCAACTGCTACAGAAACAGTTGTGATAAGAAGAGCATCACCACAAACACAAGCGATTGATTATATTGCTAACGATCCATTCCCTGCTGAAAGTCATGAAGAAGGATTAGATAGATCGATGATGGCAATCCAACAACTTCAAGAAGAAGTTGATCGAAGTATTAAACTTTCAAGAACAAACACAATGAACTCTACAGAATTTACTGTAGGTGATACTGATAGAGCTGGTAAAATTTTTGGTTTTGATTCTAATGGAGAATTAGTTGTATCACAAGAATTAGGAACTTTCCAAGGTAACTGGTCTGCATCAACTACTTATGCTGCTAGAGATATAGTTAAAGACACAAGTACAAATAATATTTTTTTATGTAATACAGGTCATACATCTTCTGGTGCTGAACCTCTAACTACAAACACAGATAGTGCTAAATGGGATTTATTGGTAGACGCAGAATCGGCTACTACTGCTGCAAATACTGCAACTACAAAAGCTGCAGAAGCTTTAGCTTCAGCTAACAATGCAGCGACAAGTGAATCAAATGCTTTAAGTCATAAGAACGATGCAGAGACTGCAAAAACAGCAGCAGAATTAGCAGAGACAAATGCTGAAACTGCACAGACAGCAGCAGAGGTTGCTCAAGCAGCAGCAGAAGCTGCGTTAGATAATTTTGATGATAGATTTTTAGGTGCTAAAGCTAGTGATCCTACACTAGATAATGATGGTAACGCATTATTAGATGGAGCATTATACTTTAATACTACTGATGATGTAATGAAAGTCTATGACTTGACTAACACTACATGGAGACAAATTCAATTAACAACTTCAGATCAAGCAAATGTAAATACTGTTGCTGCTGATCTTTCTGGTTCTAATACAATAGGAACTGTCGCAGGTTCAATTGCAAATGTAAACACAACTGCAACTAACATAGCAAATATAAACACAACTGCAGGAATAGATACTGAAATTTCTAATGTATCTTCAAACAGTTCTGCAATAGTTGCTGTTAATAATAATGAAACCAATATTAATGCAGTTAATGCAAATAGTGCTAACATAAATTTAGTAGCTGCAAATGATACTAATGTTACGAATGTTGGAACTAACATAGCTTCAATCACAACTGCTGCAACTAACCTTGCAGATATAAACGCTTTCGCAAATATCTATCTTGGACCAAGTGCTTCAGCTCCAACTCAAGATCCAGATGGAAGTGCATTAGACTTAGGTGATTTATATTTTGACACTACTACTAACACTATGAAAGTATACTCAGCTACTGGTTGGGTAAATGCAGGTTCAAGTGTTAATGGAACTTCAGCTAGATTTACTTACACAATATCTGGTACACCAACAACAGTATCTGGTGTAGATGATAATGGTGAGACTTTGGCATACGATGCAGGATTTGCAGATGTGTATGTTAATGGAGTTCGTATGTCATCATCTGACATCACAATTACTTCTGGTACTTCAGTTGTATTTGCTTCAGCTTTAACTAATGGTGATATAGTAGATATTGTTGCTTATGGTACATTTGATGTAGCTTCAATAGATGGTTCTAATATTACATCTGGCACAATCTCTAATGCTAGACTAACAGGAAGTGGTGCAATCACAATCAATGGTTCAGCTGTTGCTTTAGGTGGTTCAGTTACTATTGGAGAAACAAAACCTACTATTAGTTCTATCTCTCCAGATACAATCACTAATGCTCAAACCTCAATTACAATAACTGGTTCAAACTTTGCATCAGTTCCTCAAGTAGAATTTTTAAATCCATCAACAGGTATATGGTACACAGCAGACACAGTAACATTTAACAACTCAACATCTTTAACAGTACAAGCAACATTAACTGTAGATGCACAATATAAAATTAGAATTGAAAACCCAGATGGTAATTCAGTATTATCTGCTACAAATATTTTAACAGTATCAGATGCTCCTACCTGGACTACTGCTGCTGGAGATTTAGGAACTATTGCAGGAGATTTTTCTGGAACAGTTGCTACAGTTGCTGCTACTTCTGATAGTGCAGTTACTTATTCAGAAACTACTTCAGTATTAACAAATGCTGCTCAAGCAAATTGTTCTTTAAATTCTACAACAGGTGTGATAACAACAACTGACTTTGGTGGTAGCTCTACAACAGCAACTACATATAATTTTACTATCAGAGCAACAGATGCTGAAGGTCAAACAGCAGACAGAAGTTTTAGTTTGACATCATCATTTGGTGCAACAGGAGGAGCACAGTTTAACTAATGGCTAATACACATTTAGGAGTTTCAACTACATCAAGCGGAACAAGAACAAAGTGGACAACTAGTTTTTGGGTTAAAAGATGTGCTACAGGAGCAGAACATACTATATTTGGTTCATACTTAGACAACGATAATAAAGATAAAATAGCTTTTGATTCAAGCAATAGATTGCAATTTGCTAGTTTTCAAGCAGCTGGTTATTCTAATGGTGGAAATTTAGTTACTAATAGAACATTTGTTGATTGTAACGCTTGGTATCATATAGTTTGTAGATGGGATACAAGTAATGCTACAGCAGATAACAGAATGAAAATTTGGGTTAATGGTGTAGAAGAAACATCTTTTAGTTCAAGAACTAATCCGTCATCTGGTAGAGAAAGTTTAATTAATTACACAACTTATACTAGGATTGGAAGTAATGGTAGTCCAGGTAATTATCTTGATGGTGTTTTATCTCATGTTCATTTTTGTGATAATCAATTATATCAAGCAAGTGATTTTGGAGAGTATGATACTAATGGTGTTTGGAAAATTAAAACTTCTCCAAGTGTATCTTATGGAACAACAGGATATTTTATTTTAAAAGATGGTAATTCATTAACAGACCAATCTGGTCTTGGTAATGATTTTTCATTACAAGGTGGTACATTAACTAATACTGAAGATAATCCTTCAAATGTTTTTGCTACATTAAATCCATTACTGTATGAAGCTAGAGATAATACTTTTTCAAATGGAAATAATACAGTAACTAATGCAGGTGCAAATGATTGGTCAAATCATTATGGTAGTTCAACTTTGGCTATGAGTTCTGGTAAATGGTATGTTGAAGCAAAAGTAGTAACTAGAGTAGGTAGTCAAGCACCATTAGGCATTATATCTACATCAGAAGTTATAAATTCATCATTACAAGATGATGGTAGAGGTGCTGTAATTTCAAGTGGAGAAATAGCTGTTTATGGTTCAGTAGTTCAATCAGGTTTAACTGCTATTGCTAGTGGAGATATTATAGGTGCAGCTTTTGATGCAACTAATGGAACACTTCAATTTTATAGAAATGGCTCTACTTATGGAAGCCAACTTACTTCAATACCAAGTGGTGAATATTATTTTACTTGTAATTCTTATGATGGTGGTCAAATAGCTTTTAACTTCGGTAATGGATATTTTTCAACAACAGCAGTAGCTAGTGCAGGAACTAACGCAAGTGGTATAGGAATATTTGAATATGATGTACCAACAGGTTATACTGCTTTATCAACCAAAGGATTAAATTTATAATGGCTTTACATTCGTTACACTCATGCAAAGAAATTAACAATAAGGAGATAGTTTAGTCATGGCTTATACTACAATTAAAAAACCTTCTGATTATTTTAATACTAAACTTTATAATGGTACAGGTGCAAATCAATCTATTACAGGTGTTGGATTTCAACCAGATTTTACATGGATTAAAATTCGAACCACTGGTTTTAATCATAGACTTCAAGATAGTGTAAGAGGTGCAACAAAATCTTTGTATACTAATTTAACTAATGCTGAACAAACTAATACAGATGGAGTTTTATCATTTGATACAGATGGATTTTCACTTGGTGATGATGCAACTAATGGTTCTTTTAATAGAAGTGGAGATACTTTTGTATCATGGAATTGGCTTGGTGGTGGAACTGCATCATCAAACACAGATGGAAGCATAACCTCAACTGTTAGTGCTAATACTACAAGTGGATTTAGTATTGTGTCTTATACTGGTACAGGAAGTAATGCTACAGTTGGTCATGGATTAGGAGTAACTCCTAAAATGGTTATAATTAAAAATAGGTCAGATGGTACACAATTCTGGGGAGTATATCATGCAAGTTTAAGTGGTGCTGACCAATATTTAGTTTTAGACCAAAATGTTTCAGCACAGTCTGGAAGTGCTATATTTAATAGTACACACCCAACAAGTTCAGTATTTTCAGTTGGTACTCATGGTACAACAAATGAAAGTGGAGATAATTTCATAGCCTACTGCTTCGCAGATGTTAAAGGCTTCAGCAAGTTTGGTTCTTATACTGGTAATGGAAATGCTGATGGAACATTTGTTTATACAGGATTTTCTCCCTCATTTGTTATGCTGAAAAGAACTAATACAACAGGCTCTTGGACTATGTATGACAATAAAAGACATACCTATAATCCTAATGGAGAATATTTATTAGCTAATAGTTCTGGTGCAAGTGTAGATTTTGATAATGTAGATTTTTTATCTAATGGCTTTAAGTTAAGAGATGCTTCATTTAATAATGGAAGTGGAGACACTATAATTTATATGTGTTTTGCCGAAGAACCTTTAGTGGGAGATAACCCAGCGACTGCTCGTTAATTATGATCGCTTCGCTTTACATAATCAACGAGAATAAAACTAAAAGTTTTAAGCAAGATAAAAATAAGGTATAAGAAACTATGACAAAAGCAAGAGACTTAGCAAACATTATATCTGGTGGATTTACAGCAGATGATATTCCTAATTTAGATACTGCTAAAATTACTACTGGTACTTTTGTTGATGCAAGGATGCCATCTACTGTTTTAAATAGTAATGTTGATTTAACAAATTTATCAGCAACTAATTTAACAAGTGGAACTTTACCAGATGCTAGATTTCCTGCTACACTTCCTGCTGTTAGTGGTGCTAACTTAACTAATCTTCCTGGTGGTGGTAAGGTTTTGCAAGTGCTTACAGCAACAGATAGCACCGTAAGAAGCACAACATCTTCAACATTTACAAATGCATCAACTACTTTATCACTTACTATAACTCCATCATCAACTTCAAGTAAAATTCTAATTAATATTACAACTGGTTGGTATGACGGTAATACTGGTGGAACAGCATATATATCAATTTTCAGAGATAGTACAAATTTAGGAAATTCCTCAACTGGAATGTTAAGTATGGCTTTGCATGGTATGCAAAGTTCTATAGCAATGACACATTTAGATAGTCCATCTTCAACATCAGCATTAACTTATGAACTTAGAATGAGATGTGGTGCAGGAACAAGTAGAATTAATCAACAATCATCAATGGGAAACATTGTGGTCATGGAAATTGGATCATAACATGGATAATAAAATAATAAGAGCAATTCAAAAAATAAATCCAACAGCAGAAGTATCTGTAAGTGGAGATGACATTAATACTATTACTTGGGAAAATGGAACAACACCTATTCCTAAAGCTGACATAGAAGCTAAAATGGTAGAGGTACAAGCAGAGTATGATGCTAAACAATACCAAAGAGATAGAGCAAATGAATATCCATCAATACAAGAACAGTTAGATATGCAATATTGGGATAAAGTTAATGGCACTACTAACTGGGAAGATGCTATTGCTAAAGTTAAATCGGATAATCCTAAATCATAGCAATGAAATTTGTGTTAGCTTATACTATCTGTTCGGCTATCACAGGTATGTGTAACAACACAGCAATATCACCAGTAGAATTTAATTCGTGGACAGACTGTACCAAGTCTGGTGCAATGGCTACCATCAAAGTTACCAATGAAAACATAGAAGCATTTAACGAAAAAAAATTATATGTAACTTATTTCTGTAACGAGGTAGAGAGAGATGATGCCTAAGAGAAGAAAAACCTTGAAACAAGCAGTAGAGGATAACAACTCTATAAGAATATCTTATCATGAAAAGGTTTGTGCAGAAAGAATGAAAACTTTATTCAAAGCGATAGATGAAATGCGTACAGATATAAAAGAATTAAAAAGTGATGTTAATAAAAGTAAGGGTGGCTTCAGAGTATTATTACTCATTGGTGGTGCTATAGCTTCCTTGCTAGGCTACATCAAATATAATGGCTAGAAGAGTAAAAGCTATTACAGGCTTAACTTCAGAATTAAAAGCACAACTTAGACTTGCTGAAGATCCTAATCTTTTAGTGTTCACGCCAGTTGGCGGTCTTGGTCCAGTAGATATTGTTACTTTAAATATGACAACAGGTGAGTATACTGCTTACGATGTTAAATCTAAGAACTACAGAAAAGTTAATAGCTATACTGCACCCGATGGATA
>Ga0255783_10002330_pt1 | contig 19052 bp, 24 predicted proteins | sample 011ome_22_FD_179981 | JGI IMG/M metagenome (GOLD analysis project Ga0255783, IMG submission 179981) | Coastal salt marsh microbial communities from the Groves Creek Marsh, Skidaway Island, Georgia - 011507BT metaG (version 2) | ecosystem: Environmental > Aquatic > Marine > Intertidal zone >... | reverse complement strand
ACTTCGTACTTATCTTTTAAGATAATAGGAGTAGTTGAACGAATATCTTTTGCAGCCTCTAAAGAACCTTCCATTCCAGCAGTTCCTTTTTTGAACTCAGAACCAAAAGCGTAAACACTTAATCCACTAGTTGCTAAAGAAGCATCTAAAGTAGCACCAGAGTAAGAAGCAACCTCGAAAGAGTCAGTTCCAACAACTGTTACAAGAGCTTTGTCTTGAACACCATCAGCGTCAGTGATGATAACTGTTTGGTTTAATCTGAATGGGTGACCAGCAGAAGTGATTTCATCACCTGTTCTAGTAGCACCTGATACAGCTAAGTGTAGACGTCCTTGCTCTGCCCACTGAATAACATCAGAAGCAAAAGGCATTTCAGCGCCTACCATTCTTAAAAAAGAAGATACAGAACGGTTTCCGTATTTCTCGAATTCTTTTTCGTAAACTTCTGGTAAGTACTGAGAAGTGAACTCAATGCTTGATCCAATATAGTTTGTTGAAAGTGTTGATTTTGAAGGAGCTGGGGTTAATGCACCACCAACACCTGATAAAGTTACAGCCATTTGTTTTTTGTTTTAGCGTTTTTTAATTTTCATGGTGAAATCATCTCCAGAGTCAACTATTCTGAACTTAGGTGCTTTTGAATCTACGCTGGCGTTAGTTCTAACGTCCATATCTATATTCTTAGTTTCCTTAACAATATCTTTAGTTGCGTCGGCTAAGCCTTGCTCGTAAAAATGTCTTGCTATTGTGTCAGCGTTTGTAGCTGCGTACATCTCTTTGTGGTATGACTTTGGATCCTTTATAAAGCCATTATCATCAAGATGCCTACTAAAAAAATTAGATATATCAGACTGTGTCTGTTTTACCGTAGATGCGTCTTTTACTTCGAACACAGCTTTCTTATCTCCGAGGTTAAATTCAAAACCTTTGAACTCCTCATTGAATAAAGCATTTGTTTTCTCAGCAAAAACTTTAGACCTCTGCTCTAGAATTTGTTCTTCTGTCGCTGATTTCTGTTTATAGTCATTATAAAAGCTGTAAGCCTCTTGATAGTCATCTGGAAGAGAGGCAGCACTTGACTCAAGCGGAGCCTTGAACTTTTCCTTCATACTTTCAAAGTGGTTTCTAGCCTTGTATAATTCTTCTTTAATTGCTATCTGCTTTTTCTTAATATCTCTCTCATCATCCAATTCTTCATCGTAAGAGAAATTATCTTCTAGCAGATAGTTTATTTCACTATCATCAAGGTGCGGCTTCGACTCCTTATAGTACTCTCTAAGAACATCTGAATCTGCAACTTCATTCCAATCCTTTTGTAGGTTTAGGAAATCATTGAAGCTGCGTCCAGTTTCTTTCTTGTACTCTAAGTACTTAGCCACGTCCTCTGGGACAGTGGTTTCTTCAGGTTGTCTAAGAACGTCTTCGATAGAGTCATACTCTCTACCAAGCTTATCTTTAAAGTAAGACAAAATACTATTCTCGTCTAGCTCTAGTACATTGTTTTCTGTAGTTTCTTCTACAGTTGTTTCTTCTACTTGAGGCTCATCGACTTGTTCCTCTACAGCTTCTAACTGCTCATCTACAGTTTCTAACTGTTCATCTACAGTTTCAGCTACTTCGTCTACAGTGGTCTCTTGTACTTGTTGTGGCTCAATAGGATTTCCATCGCCATCAAGCTCTCTAAAAGTTACTCCTTCCATTTTGATTTAATTTAATTTTACGCAAAGATAATACTTATATATTTTACAGGTCTAAGCCTATAGAGTCAGCACCATCAAAGTCTATTGGATTTAAGTCTTGTTGTCTTTGTTGGATTAGTTTAGATTGTTGACTAGCTTGTTTCTCTGTCCTTTTATCTTTTCTATCCTCCTTATACTTTTCTTTCTGAAGCTGATTCTGAATCTCTCCTCCTTTGATTTGAGCATCCATTCCTTTCTGAAGTTGTATAAGCTGTGACTTAAACTGGAACTCTTGCTGCATCTTTTGCATTTCGAACTCAGCTTTCATCTGTGCCAACTTAGCATCAATCTCTCCTTGAGCCATAATAGTTTGCTGCTTACCTTGTTCAGCTGTTAAAGAAGCTTGTTGGTTTGCCTCAGACTGTAGTGCAATATTCTCTTGCTGTCTTTTCTGATCCATCTTCTCCTTACGTCTCTTACGTACTTTAAGAAGTTGTGAAGCCATCTTAGAGTTTCTTACCATTCTAATATCAATAGCATCGTCTATGTCAATTTTCTGAGCAGCAAGTGAAGATTGTATGTTTTGTTCCAGCACAGCCTTTTCTTCTTCGTCAGGATGTATCTCTATAAAGATACCAAAGTCGTGAAAGTGAAGGTCTTTGATTTCTCTAAGAATATTCATACTTTCTCTTCCTATGTTCTTCACGAAGTCTTCAGACATATCAGAGTACTCTAACACATCAGATATTCTATAAGCAACACACTCTGCTAGTTTTTGAGTAATGTATATACCAGCGTGAAGGATATGTCTAGTTGCAGTGTTTGAGTTAAGAGCTGCTAGTTTTTGTACGCCAACAAGTGCATTAGAGTCTGGAGTACTTCCATCTCTAGCTTCGTTTAGTCCAGTTACAGACCTAATCATATTTAGGTTGTAGTTGTACATATTAATTAATGAACTAATCTTAGCGTTTGATCCAGAAGAAGCAAGCTCCTGAACTGGCATCTTACCATGATTAAATTCACCTATCTCGTTTGTTGATCTACCCAAAACAGAACCAGTCTGGAAGTAAAGGTTAAGAACCTCTCCAGCATCGTAAGTCATTCCATTACCTAGGTTAATAGATGATATTCCATCTAGATCTACGTACACACCATCTGGTGTCATTCTAGAAGCAATCTGTTGTAGTTTTAAGTGTGTAAGTTGAATCTGATCAGCAAAAGGAATCATCCTCTTAACTAATGAATCAATTCTACCCTTATACATCTTAGGAGCTGATACTATATAAGGCGGGTATACTTTCTGCATAGAAGACTTTGGTCTAACCATATTCTTCATTACATCCCACTTAAGTAAGTACTCAGTACCTAAAACCATAACTCCCTCGTACCAAACGTCAATGCGTTTAGACAATCTCTCGAACATCTCGTTCTCTTCAGGATTGAATGAGTCATCTCTCTTGATTACTCTTTCTCCTCCTGAGTTAGTTATTTTCTTTTTGTATACAATATTTTTGTCTGTCTTATAAGCAAAGTACAAGACAGTAGCTGTGTTCTTGTCAAAGGTTTCGTTTCTAGCTCCACCTCTAGTTCCTTGATACTGATCCCACTTCTGAGAAGACTGAGCGATTTTCTCCATATCATCCTTAGTAAGGTCTGGATTAATCTTCTTTAGCTCTGTCATATTTATGTTCTTAACCTCACCAAAGTAGTAGCAATCCTTGAAGTTAGGATCGTCTGTAGGGCTGTAAACAAAATTCTCTGGGTCTACGTATTCAAGTACTATACCATCGTGGCTGTTGAATGAGTGTTTTGCAACACCTATTCCTAACTCAGTAATGTCCTTGTCAATTCTTTTCTTTAACTCTAAGTACTCATTCATCTTGAAAACAGACTCAATGGCTTTCTCTTGAGCAATCTCAATAGAATCCTTGTAGTCTATCATCATATGAAGATCTAACTCATCGTCATTTTCAGGCAATAAATCAGGATCGCTTGAGAACATATTCTGCCCAAGCATGGCTCCGATCTCTTCAAAGATCTCTTTATTAGCCATCTGAGTTTGTATCTTATTCTTATAGTTAGCTCTTTTGTCTGTAGATATAGGATCCACAGCTGTTGCTTTAACATCAAAAAGTCTGTTAGACATACCGTTAACAACGATGTCAACAAACTTAGGTATAATAGGTAGTGGAGTCCAGTCTAAGTTAAGGTAAGAAATGTCACCATTAACAGACATCTCGTCCTTATACTTCTGTATAGACTGCTCGCCCATAGCGTAAAGTCTTAGGTTGTGATAAACTCCTTTGTTGTCGTAAAACCTGGAGTCGCTACCTTGACCTCTAAACCACTCGGACTCAATAGCCCTACCTACTCTTACTCCGTACTGCTTAGATTGCTTTTCGCTGTCTGGAGCTAGTTGATCTGGAAAAGATGTTGTACTCTTTAGTGATGGATTATTCATAGATTTTGCTTACCAATCCTTTATTATTATACTTTGCAAAGTTAACATTTATTTCGTTACTTATTTTTTTGTTATTTACAACGTACTTTTGGTTAGCCATAATAGCTAAACCTGAAGAAACAGTGGCATCGAACTTGGTTCGCTTTTGTATATCGTAGTTAGCCCAATCCTGTAAAGTCCTGGAAAAGTACACGTTACCACTTCCGTTCTCACTAAAGCCAACGTGCTCCTCTATGTAAGCCTCTAAAGCCTCGGCGTGTATAGATATAACAGACGTAGAAGACGGTATCCCTCCAAGCTCTCGCTCAGCTTTAGATAACCCGTTTCTATGTTTATCTGGCCTATCAACACTAAAACCTCTGTACCCTCTATTCTTTAAATAGTAAAGCAACCTTGGTTTGTTGTTTTCCGCTAACACTGGCATCCCGTAAAACACTAAAGCCATTAGCACGTCTTCGTAAAACAATTCAGCAGTCTGAGGTCTAGCAATATACTCTAGAAAGAATTGATTGCTAGGAGCATCATCCATGTTGAACTTAGTTAAGCCGTGTAGGGCTCCATTAGAGCCACCACCACCAACAGTTCCGGATATGTCATAGCTGTCACATCCGAATGCTCCAATATGATCATTCCCAGGATATTTGAGTCCATTTTTTATTATTACGTTGTTTCTTAATTTATCGTTAGGTATCCATGTTATTCTAAAAGGTCCTTTTCTATCAGGACTCCAAATAACCTCGGTATCTCTTTGACCGTTCTTCCAAGAGAATCTACCTGTCTGTAAAACCCTCTGAGCTTCTAAACCTTCATTGAAGTCTATCTGCTCATATATTTTCTGCAAGTTAAACAAACTATTATTAGCCTCATCCCTGAACGCGTGAGATTCTGTTCTAGGGAACTGTCTATAAAATTCGTTTAATGCATCCGCATCGTTCTTTAAAGATTCAACCTCATTCTCCCAGTAGTCAAGAACACCGTTATCTATAACATCTCCTACAGCATCAAAAGTCTCAGTCTCTGGACTTCTAAACACTGGCATACCGTACTGATCTATAAACCCTTCAAAGTTCCACTCCATTGGTATGAAAAGTGAGTACATACCACTTTTAGTTTGACCATTTGAGTTTCTCTCTGTTACGTCAGAGTCTTCGTACATCTTCTTAAAGTTAGATCCTCCCTTGTCAAGAGCGTTAGAAGTAGAGCCCATCATGCACTTACCAACAATACGTCTACCCAAACGTAGCGTAGTTTTTACTACACGCCAGTTGTTTAGAATATTATCTGGTGGCAACCACTTCCCCGATTCATCGTGTACAAGGAATCTCAGTTTCTCACCATCGTAGGAGTTGTCTCCCGTATTCTTCCAGTCAATGGTAGTATCCAAACCTTCTAACTCAGTAGCTCCGTCTGTTGTCTCTATAGACTTACGAGTAAGCTTTGACGCTGGAACACGGTATGCAAGCTCTGTCTTAGGCCTGTCCATACCGTCCTGTATTGGTTTAAAAAAGAACGGGTAGTTGGTAGATATTGGTACAACCTTGTCAGTAAACATTTTCTTAGCATCACTACCCGTCTTTGATAATATACCGAACCTTGAATCTGGCGTTATTGTCGCCAAGTTAACAGTCTCTGCTGAAGACATAAACGAGAACCCAGAACGTCTGTTCTTTAGGTAACACATTCCAAAGCACCTATCGTCAGCCTTACAAGCTTCCCAGAACAAAAAGAATATTCTGTTTGATTCCCTGTATTCAGGCTGACCAACATCAATCTTAGTCCACTGCAAATACATGTAGTGCGTACCAGTTATATATGTTGGCACTCCATTGTTGTAAAACCAGAAACCATTCTCTCGTCTATCAAACTCAGTTTCTATGAAGTCAACCCACTTAGACTTAAATGTGTTAGGCATTTCATTCCACTGGAATATAGTCTTAATCTTTTTAAGATCCTTGTCATACTCTGTGGCCTCCCAGAACTGGTCATTCTTAACGTCAGACCTTTTATGTACGTTATTAGGTACAGACGGCAAGCCGATGCGTAAGTTCTGTATCTCTATCACATCGCCCAGTGTACCGTCGTTAGATATAATGACTACGTCGTGGTCTTTGTTGTAACCACGTTCCCAAGATTTGTTCTTGTTTCTTGTGGTCATAACACCCTTAGGTATACCGCTATCTACTACTTTAAGTAGTCTAAGATTTTCTTCCTCTTCTTTCAGCAAAACTCTGGAATTGTTTTTCTTCTGGTTCTTCAGTACCCTCTAACTTATTTCTTTCTTGCTCAATCCTATTAAGCATATCAAAAGCATCATTAAGAGCCATCTTCTTAGTGGCAGCAGCGTTCTTTAATCTATCAGCAGCAACGTCCTTATCAGGATCATCTGTAATGATCTCTGAGTGAAGAACCTTAATAAGCTCCTCTACAGCACGTTCTCCTGCCTTAATGATTCTTTCTATTCTGTCGTTGTAATTGTTAAGCATACGTCTTGATTTTGCATCCTGTACAGCTTCTGTCCATCTATCTCGAACTCGTACTCACTATTCTTAGTGAATCCTATCCTATCTCCCTCAAAAACACCTAGAGACTCAAGGTTCTTGTTACCGAAGTAAACAACACCTGTGTGCTCTTGTAGTTTTTCAACTTGAAAGTAAGATTTGTCTTGTTCTTTGTCAACTGGCTTAATGAAGCAATAGTTTTCTATTGTCTTCCACTTGCCGTCTCTAGAGTACAGAAATATTCTATCTGGACTCACTAGGTATAAGTCATCCCTAAAAAACTCATTGCTCTTAGTTTTCTTACCCTTCATGTTAAGGTATGTTCTAAAAACGTTGTGGTGCAGAACAACAATGTCGTCTACCTTTATATCTGAGTTCTCAGGTGTAGCAACAACAACACCAAGTCTATTTACAAACGCAGCATCCTCTATAGTTGTGTTAACTACGAGGTCTACTCCTGCTATGTTTTTTGTGTTATTGTATTCGCTTCCTAGTGGTTCAATTAAATATCCATACCTTGGATTCATAATAGATTATATTCGATTACTACGGGAATGTCAATGAACTGCTTCCATCTAACTACTTCCCCATTTGATTTAATCCACACGCTATAGCCTTTTTTTTCTTCAGCTATCTCGTGTATTGTGTAATTACCCCCTAGGACGTTTTGACCAACTATGTAATGCATAGCGTTCTTGTAGTCTCCTCCTACAGAGATCTTACGAATGTACAAAATATTTTCCATAAAATTTTAATTAAAGTGGAAAGGACACTTAGATTTCTTTTTTAATTCATCAGACCTAAACTCCTTTAAATGATCAGAATAATCTGACAAAAATTTTTTCCTCAACCTTTTGTTAAGCTTGCCTTTTTCGTATGGCAAATATCCATCTGGAAGATATATAACAGCTAGTGGAGTTCCTACCTTTATGGTTTCAAAGATTCCTTTTTCAGGTAAATTACCATCTTTATCTCTGTATTTTTTAAAGTCTATAAAAGTATTTAGCTGAAGATCCAAAGGGTTTGCATTTGTAACAGTGGATATGCCAGGTGGAGTGAAGAAAGTAGCGTTAGGATCGTGCCAATAACTTGGCAACTGCATAAACCTAAACTCACCGTGATTAACACCTAACTGTAAACCTGTCATGAATTTTATATTGTGTATTTGCTGATCCCACAAGTCCCCCATTTGATTTAAAGAACCTATTTCATTCACTACGTTTTCCCAAACACCCTTGGGTGGTTTTTGTGCTGTATGAGAATGAGTTTCAAACCATCCGTCTTCAGCTGTAACAAAATTAACTCCTTTTGAATCTATTTTAAAGTGTATATCACAAGGAGCTACAAACGTATATGAGTCTTTAAATAAATCTATAAAAGAAGGGCATGTTCTTGCGTTTGGAAACATACTAAAATAGTCTTTAGTTTGCCTTAATCCTTTAAACCACTTTGGTAAAATCTCTCTTGTAGGTACAAGATAATCCTTCAAGTCTTTTCCTCCTTCAAAGTTGAAGTCTTTAGTAGAAGGGCGCACTGGTATATAGTCCCATATTATCTTTTGTTTCTCTTTTTTTCTTTTGAATAAATTTAGCATTTTATTTAATTTTATTTACTAGTAATCTGCTCCTTTTTAAATGGGTCTACTTTAAAACCTGTGTTTTTCCATGAAATACTATGTTCGTCCCAAACATAAAGCCATTCTAAATCAGGTTGATCTACCGGAGCAATCCAATCACTTAAATCATCACTCCACACCCAGCTAATATACGGTTTATTATTTTCTTTACTCATATTTTATAGTTTTTCAAGGAAAAGCTTCAAATCTTGTTACATAAGCCCTGGTTTGATTTGCGTTTCCTAAAGATAAATTAACTTCAGTTGGAGACGTGAAATTTATTGGAATTTGAGATCCAGAAGGATTTGTTGCAGTGAACCAATACATTAAAGCTGCATAAGTCTCATTACCAGTCTGAACAGAAAAAGTAGAGTATGATTGACCAGCGTAAGTATAGTCAACTTCTATATAACTATATCCAGTGAGATCAATAGCATTAGTCGTGGTTGCGGTAGTTCCTCCCCACCAAGGAGCATAAAGCTCCATACTAGTTGCGCCTAAAGATCCATAACCATTAGCTGATCCACAGTTACAAACAGAAAAAGTCCAACCACTTTGTTGACCTGCTGAATACAAAACAAGACTAGCTGACCCAGTACTTTGAGAAATAGTATTTCCTCTAGCCTCTCCTTTATTGCCAACTCCAAAAGCTGTTATGTAGTAAATAGTGCTTCCAGTCAAGTTCTGAACGTTATAACTAAAAGATCCTATTCCTTGAGATGTATTAACAACGTATCTGGTGTTGTTTTGATAATTAGAGCTTGTTCCTACATAAAAACCAACCTCGTCTAAAGATGGATAATTTCCTGGACCGAGATCCGATATAGTTCCATTGACTGTAATGCTAGTCGCTTCAACATTAGAAGTAGCATCTGTTATCACAGTAGACAATCCTAGTCCTCCACCAAAATTTATACTTTGTCCCCACATATTATGTATCTATTTGAGATATTGAATACCAGAATTCAGAGCTCCCAACGCAAAGTATTTGAATAAGGTTTTTTATGCCACTTGCGTCATTGTATGCTCCAGATATTTTGTTGAATGTCCCTGGACCACCGCCAACAGTAAAATCTATAGATCTACCAGCACCTGAACCTGTAATTACAATATGTTTGTTTACTCCAGGAGAGACATCAATCAGATTTAAAGTTGAATTAGAGTTTAAAGTCAAGGTAAACACAGCAGCTCCGTTACTAGTTCCAAATGGAACATCTATAATAGGCCCTGGAGTCAATGAAGAAAGTGTCTTGAACTCAGTTCCTACATTAGATATTCCGATTGCGTCATCAGCTATTTTTGTATGACTAATAGATCCATCAGCTATTTTTGTATGACTAATAGCTCCATCAGCTATTTTTGAATTATGTACGGATCCATCTTCTAAAACGGATGTTGATACTTTAGTTATTGCCATTGTTTATTGTTTTACTGGGCTTTTACACCCCATTTTATTTATTATTGTCCTTCGTTATAAAGAGCTAAAACATCAGCCGCTGTAGGGTTTGGCCTATAAAATAATCTATATTGGTCTAATAATCCTTTCCAACCATCTCCATTATCCGTTAAATATGCACCTATTGAAAATTGAGATAAATTTTGTAAAATAATATAACCTCCGTAAGTACCTGATGCTACTTCTGATCCATTAACATAAAGTTTATATGTTGATGTAGTTGAATCTATTGTTGTAGCTATATGATGCCATTCTGTTGAGCTTAATCCTGAAACATCATAACCAATAGTTATATTTCCTTGAGTAGATGAACCGACTTGAAAACGTAAACTATTAGATGAATTCACATATAACTTAGGACCTTGACAATCCCATAAATAAGAAGTTCTATTATCACTCCAAGCTGTACCTTTTGCCCAAATAGAAGATAAAAAAGCACCACCACTTAAACCGCCGCCGTAATCATCGTTATTTCTCCATAAGTGACCTGCACTATAACTACCTATTCCAAATTTAGAATCTGACGAAATGCTTCCTGCCACATAATTCCATCCTGTAAATCTTCCGCAAGTATCATTAAAATCCTCATTAAATGTCCATAAATATCTACCCGTACCATCCCCAAAGAAATCACATTCTTCAGTAATATCTACTTCACCTCCTGTATTTATTAATCTTTTTCCTAGCATAACTATATAGTTATATCAAACAGCACAACAGATTTTTTTGTTGTTAAAGCGTTTATTTCAGCTTCTATTAAATCGCTTGCAGTTCTTAACGCTGCTCTATCGTCTTTAATATCTTGCGGAATATCTGTTCCCGCGTCTGCCTGTCTTATAACGTACCAATCTGTTACAGATAATTTACTACCTACAATAGATTTTAATTCAGCTACTTTCTGTTCTTTTAATTCAGCTAAAGTTTCTTTTATTGTCTTATCTATTACATCGTAAGTATAAACATCACCATCTAAGTGAAGATTTGATAATTCCTCTACTCTACCATCAAAAGTAGGCGTTACAACATCTTTAAAACCTAATTCAGAAGACGTAGTTTCGTTTAAAGATAAGTACAACTTTCCGTTGTGGTTAAATTTTTTAGGAATAGAACCAAATGTTTTTATCTCTCCGTTTATCTCTATTGCTTTCATATACTAAGATTGAATTTGTGAAATTGTGTACCAATATACTCCTGGCCCTGTTACTAATACTTGAATAAGGTTTAAAACAGAACCGTCATATGTGCCAGATATTACATTACCTGTAGGTAAAGTTATTCCATAATCTTGAACAGTAACAGGATCAAACCCTGAAACTATAATATCTTTGACCATACCAACATCTGCATTTAAAAAGCTTACATTAATATTAGCGGGATCTGTCATAGTAAATTCAAAAACCTGAGCAGAAGAAAAATCTAATTCCCACGTATAAATGGAATAGTTAAATGTAGGGGAAATAGATGTTTTGTATTCTGTTCCAAGTTTGCTGTGTTCAACTGAATCATCTAATAGATATTTATTTGTAGACCCTTCTGTTAAGTCATCACTAGTAGACAACTGAGAGTCATACAATTCAGTGAAGTTTTGATTTGTTTTATCAAACGCAACACGAACCTGATCTCCAGTGCCATCGTTAGCCGTTGTTCCTATTCCAATTACTTGTTTTGCCATCTTTTTAATATGTTGTTGAATCTATTCTTTGTTGATCTGAGTCAGCAGTCAATGATAAAGTGTCTACTGTAAATAAATAATCCGGACCTATATTAAACCATCCAGATCCATTATATAGTTCTAATTTTTTTGTATCTGTATTATATCTTGTTAATCCCTCTGTTGGGCTAACAGGTCTTTGTGCTGTTGTTCCATTACCAATACCGCTGCCATCTACAACGCTTATACTTGCAAAAGTAATAACTTCTACCGTATATCCATTCTGAGGCGCCGTAGCAAATGATATTGTTGTGCCATCTAAAGTATATGTAGACTTCTCTTGATAAACACCTTGCAAAAATACAAATGTTTTATCCTTGCTGTCTACAGCTTGTGGTAATGTAAAGTCTGTTGTTACACCATCTCCAGTAATTAAACTACTATTTAAAGATGTAAGATCTACTGCCTTTAAATGTACAACTTCTATTTCAACTCCACTAGGTACATTCTCACTGAATGTTATTACGTTGTCTAAGACTGAATAAGTGCTCTTAGATTGATAAACACCGTCAAAGTATACTTGAGTATTGTTTTCATCTGAAAGTGTCTGAGAAAGCGTGTATTCGCTTGTAGAGCCGTCTCCAGTAAATGCATCTGTTTTTACAACAGCAGATACGGATAGTAAATGTATTACCTCAATATCTGTTCCAGCGTCAGGCGCTGTACTAAATGTTATTGTACTACCAGATGTTGAATAGTTATTTTTAGATTGGTAAACACCATCTATATAAACTTGTGTTTGACTTTCGCTTTGTACAGGAGAAGTAAGCGTAAAGTTTACAGTTAACCCATCTCCTGTGTATTCGTTCTTTTCTACTACTAGTGTAGATGCGCTGCCTCCTCCAGAAGCAACGTCTCCGTTCTTCCAATACCCTTGAGTAGCATCCCAAACTAATGCCTGACCATCAGCTACATCTTCAATGTGTACATCGTGAAGCTCATGAAGTCCTTCGTTTCCTTGAACCCTTACAGCTAACTTACCATTTGTAGATGCGTTTAAGACAAATGCCGTAGCTAACTTTACAGCTGGAGCTTCAGGCTCTGTAACCGTTAATCCTCCAGGGTTTGTTGGGTCGCACCATAGAACATCTCCGTCAGTAAAAGTACTAGTGTTAACCTGATCTACAATACCAAAGTGTACTGCCTTACCAAACTCACCGTTGTCAATGGTTTCTTCTAGTATACCTATATAGTACTTAGGTTCTACAGCTCCACTAGCGTCCATTGGGGCAACTAGTATATGTCCTGAGTTTCCGTCAGTACCAACAGCCATAAGACCGGAGCCTCTATTTATAGTAGATCCTGTCTCATTCTTTACATCGAAGTATACGAAATTAGACCCAGATAAGTCTGACCAATCAAGAGTACCTGCGGCAGCGTCTGTTATAGATAAGTATTGACCAGTAGTACCAACCGTTTGAGGGAAGGTATACTGGTCATTAATATTAATAGAATTCTTAAACTTAACTGCCATTCTTTATTTGTTAATTATCCAATCTTAGTAACCAATACTCTGTAGTCGTTGCCTACTCCAGGAGCTTGGTCAAAAGTAATTGATACCCCTCCAACCGCTCTTGTTGTTTGAACAAAAACTGTCTCTGCTGTACTAAGATCAATAACCTGTACCATTATATCGAATATACTTGCAGGAATAAATGTAGCAGGATGAGCTACAAAGAAACTTGTTGTTGAAGTGTCCCCTGATATTGTTTCTGCATAACTGTTTGCAGAAATGTCTGACACAACAGCGATCTCTTGAGAAACAACTCCATTACTAATTTCCCACTTGTCTGTTGATTCATTCCAGACAAGAGAAGCTGTTGGCTCATCACCTCTATTAACCTCAATACCTGCATTTTCAGTAGGAGTTCCAGTAGCGTTACTATTTAAAGTAATGATATTATCAGCTAACTGAATAACCTCTGTGTTTACAATAGTCTGAGTTCCACTAACCGTTAAGTTACCAGATACTGTTAAGTCGTTTGTAATAGTAACGTTATCAGGCAATCCTATGGTATATGTTCCAGTACCAAGGTCAGTAACCTCAATTTCGTCAGATGTTCCCCCGATTAATAAAGCAGCATTCAAAGCGCCAACTACAATACCTTTATCGTTTATTACTAGTTGAGGAACCGTAAATCCAGTGGGGCCAGCGCCACCATAAGTATCAGGAAGAACTCCTGAGTCATTAAGACCTATTACTATAGAGCCACTTTGGTTTTCTGTTCTTACTCCATCAACACCTGTTACAAGTAAATCATTACTTAATTCATAAGAAAGAACTGGACCTGAATCTAATAAAACATTAATTCCTGGAAGATTAACCCAACCAGCCGATGAAATTCTACCTTTACCATCTACATCGAAAGACGGAATAGTGTATGCCATTGTAACTGGATCCAAACCTCCATAACTACCAGGAATAACACCAGTGTCAGTTAAATCAAAAGCAACAGTATTATCAGAAATCTCTGTAGATATATTGGCAGCTGCTCCTCCAGTGAAAATTAATGTTTCACCACCACTTACTGTGTCAGTAGCAGCATCGTCTCCACTAATATCAAAAGAAGTAACTATAGAAGATGTAGAAATGTCTGTAACACGACCATCCTCATCAACTGTTACAACAGGGACCTCAGTATCAGAACCGTAAGATCCAGAAGCTACTCCTGTAGGTGTTAATGATAAAGCACCAGTAGCATCAATCTCTATAGATGTCCCATCTACAAGTGCAGAAAGTGTTACGTCTCCATCAGTTCCTCCTCCACTTAACCCTTGACCAGCTGTAACAGCTGTGATGTCACCATCCTGAACAGTGATCCAGTCAGTACCATCAAAGTACTTGAATGTACTGTCTGATGTGTTAAAGTAAATTTGACCTGCAACAGGACTCGCTGGCGCTGTAGCTAGGTTTTGAATCCTTGCATTCTGTAACTCATTCTGCGATAAGTCAATGCTTGTTAAAAACTTTTGTGCCATAATTTTAGTTTAGGTAAGCTACACCTGAGAATGCAGCTGAGAATGTTAGTGTTAAGTTATTTTCGTTGTTATGTTTTATTTCTCCTATAACTATTGTTCCAGCTGAATCAGCTACAGTTACAGATGGGAATTTGTTCAAGTTGTGCTCTATATTCCAAACAGCAGAAGCGACGTTCTGATTGTAAACAAACCTCTTATCAAGGTCTACAAGACCTGACTCGTTAATATATTTAGCCATACCGGCTGCGGTAAAGTTTTTAGTGATAAGTGAGTTATCACCATCGGACCCTATCCATACGTCATTATCTGTAATGTTATTGTCTACAGGATAAGAGTTTATTTTTCCCATTGATTAATCTTTGATGCAAATTTACAAAAATATTACTAAGCAAAAAGCTCTAGGAAAATCCTAAAGCTTCTTACGTATTGTCTTAAAATGTAGTGACTACGCTTTGTTATCTTTCTTAACTGCGCTTCCGAAATAGTATCCGAAAATGCTTAAAGCAACTCCTTCTACTATACCGATCATGTGTATGAAGATCTCTTTGTTAGATTCAGGTACTTGAGTTGTTACAACAGTGTACACTAAAAAAGCAAACGCTGCTAGTCCTATAATACCAGTTAAAGACATCATCCAGTCTTTACCTCCAGAGTTAACTATTGCAGCCTCTCTTTTTCTAGCAGAGTCTCTGTCTTCAACCTCTAACCTGTATAATTCAACTAACTGATCATGAGCCTGAGCTTTCTCTTCATCACTCATATCAGGGTCAGTGTCAATCAAGTTTTTGATTACACCTAACACCCCGCTATCAGGAAGAGCTTTACTTGCCCCTTTTACAAATCCTGGGATTACACTTAAAAGTATTTTTCCCAATCCTGTTTCTTTGAATGGTTTCTTGTCGTTACTCATAATTTATTATTCTATTATTACTTCTTCCCAATTAAGGATTGATTCATCCCACTTATATATTTTTCCATCTCCAGGGTGTGCTACTGGAGGTTCCCACAAACAAGTGTCTTCATTTAATGTCCAGCTATCAAATGGTTGTGGAGGAATAAAAGCATCTCTAACTTCATCGTAAGCGTATCCAATTCCAGCGTAGTTTTTTCTAAGAGATTTAGATTGATCTTCTGAAGGTACATTTGTATTTGGCTGGTAGTGTATACCGCCTCTTGTGTTGTAAGATGTTTTAATCCATGAACTAGGGTGTTTTGTTAGTTCTGGTTCTCCATCATTGTAATTTGAAATAAAATCTTGTTTTGCTACAATAATCTTAACAACTTTCCCGTTTACTATTTTTGCGTAATGCCCCATAATTTATGCAGTATATGTTCCACTTGATGTATAAGTTAGTATTGTGTCACTTCCATCTATTGTTACATTTGGAGAACCTGTCGTAGTACCTGAATAATTCGCTGTTGGTATCCTTAATACGACTATTCCAGAACCGCCATTTCCTGCAAAAGAATTAGCGTTATTGAATAGACCGTTTGTACCATGATCCCTAGCTCCGCCGCCGCCGCCGCCAGTGTTAACTCCACCTGAAGTTGGCACGGCATAATTTGTTGACGTGATAGTATACCCACCATTACCGCCTCCACCCAAACCTCCTGGAGCTATATTTCCATCTGTCTGTCCTCCGCCGCCGCCGCCTCCGGAATAATAAGTAGGTGTTCCAGTTATGGATAATTGTATTCCATTTCCTCCTGCGCCTCCAACATTTGGTGTTGCGTTTGCTCCATTTTCTGAAGCACCGCCGCCACCGCCGGCAGCCCATGTGCTACTATTACCACTTCCACCATTATTTCCTTGGCCAACAGTTCCTGATCCACCGGCGCCATTAACACCTGGTGCTGCTCCACCGCCGCCGCCAGAACCGCCGCTTTTACCAGGAGGGTTTGAATATTCATACCCACCGCCGCCGCCGCCGCCTATGGCTATTTGTGATGAAAATGAAGAGTCGGATCCATTAATTCCTCTTTCTTCAACAGCATTAACACTACCACCAGCGCCTCCAGCGCCAACAGATATAAAGTATTGACTTCCTACTTCTAAAAGAAAATTTGAAAAGTTTGAATAACCGCCACCTCCGCCGCCGCCGCCTACTTGACCTCCGCCGCCGCCGCCGCCCGAAACAACCAAGTAATCAACACCATAAGGCTCAGCCACAGCGCCGCCTAGCTCTACCCAATCTGTTCCATCATAAACCTCTGTATATCCTTCGGTAGTATTCCACCTCATATATCCAGTAGCTGGACTAGAAGGTCTTTGAGCGGTTGTTCCAGACGGTAGTTGTAAGTAACCAGTGTCGTTTATTATAGTGTTTTTTAATGAAGCCATATATCTATATTAAATCAGACCAATCAGATCCATCATGTATTTCTAATTTAGAGGTTGTGCTATTCCATCTCATCATACCAGCGGCTGGAGATCCAGGTCTTTGAGCTGTTGTGCCCAAGGCTGGTCTTATGTAGCCAGTATCATTAATTGATGTGTTCTTAAGACTTGCCATTCTCTAGTTGTTTTATTCTTTCTTCTTGCTCTTGTATTTTCTTAACCAAGAAAGGTATAAGTTTAGTATATTTAACACCAAGCATTTCTCCATCTTCGTTTTGAGTAGTAAGAGTAGGATCCAATTCATTCACCTCTTCAGCAATAAATCCGTAATCTTTTTTCTTATCTTCTTTCCAATGGTAAGATACAGGTCTCAATTTATTTACAATAGAAGCATCTATATCTTCCTCTATGTTTTCTTTGAATCGTTGTGCTGATGTTTCTGTTAAAGAAGTGGCTGTTATATTGTTAAATTCAACATCATCAGTAGTTGCTACAGATTGACCTATAGAAAATTCTGTTCCTGTTAATGTAACACCAGTACCTGCCGTATAAGTCTCACCTGCCTGGCCCCAAGAGAATGTTCCATCACCATCAGATAGTAAAGCCTGACCTTCTGTTCCGTCCCCTGTTACATCTAGTTTAGATGCATCAATAGAATTATCTTCTACTAAACCTGATTTTACTTTAGTTTGACTCATTTAATTCTTTTTTCTTGTTTCTTTTTTATCCTCTCTAAGTTCGGATAATCCTTTAAAACTCTATTCATCTCAAAGTAAGCTTTAGCAGCTTTTATTGGACTGTTAGATACAGCAGAACCAATGCTTGTTGACTTACTAGACTCCAATCCAAAAGATCTTATTTTTTGTATTTCACTAGCTTTAGGAATCTGATAGTCGTAAGGGTTTCTTCCAGACTTAACCTGGTTTTCATAATTCTTAACAGTTCTACCAACACCTGTATTACTTATATTTTTATTAGTAGACATTTCTTTATATACCGGTGTGTTTTGAATTTCAGATAACCTTTGCTTGTTTATTGCAGCAGTAGCCCTACCAATGTGCCCAGGTGTAACAAATTTACTCTTGTTAGCTCCAGTTACTTTTACAAGACTGTCCGATTTTTTAATCATCTCATCCTTATAAGAATTAGTAAGACTTTTAGAAGCCTCAACCATTCTCCTAAATTCTTCTGGACATGGTGGATTGCCAGGTGTTCCGCACCTTCCCTTTCTTCTGTTAGTTAGTTTGCTCATAAGTTGTTCTGCCGTTTTTCTTTACTGCCCTAAGACATCTGTTTCTATTTTGATCCTCTGACACATAACTCACATGAACCCAGTCAGGATTATTGTCGTCTCCAAATTCATAAATCAACTGATCGAAGTTGAGGTTCTCCCTAATCCAATCATGCATCTCTTTATTAGTCTTGTGCCCAAACGTATCATCAAGGTCAATCGCTCGACCTTCGCAATGCTGTGACCGCTGAGAACCCCCTATAGCCAGATTAAGCTCTTTATTTCTATAGAATGAGTTAATCTTAACTGGACCTCCAACCCACGCTCTAAGGGGCTCAAAAATCCTCTCAGCGATCAGTTCCATGTTACCTAACTCGTAATCTCCAGGAGTGTTGTCTATTCCAAGCCTTGTAGCTGTGTTAGACTTAACACCTTCCCTGTATGATATGTGCTTACTTATTCTCATCTATAATTTCATTAAGTCTTTCAAGATCCTTTTTCATCCTCTCCCTGTCTAACTTAAAGTCTAATATTTCTCCCTCTAAAACTCTTATGTCAGGAAAGACATAATTGTTTTGATTAAACCTTAGTCCTTGAATCTCACTCTCTGAATCAGAAATCCTTCCCTCTAAATGTGTGTACAGCAATACAGCACTACCAACCAATATGACTATTTGTATAAGCCACTTTATGTTAATAGATATTCCTGAGTCGTCATTTAATTTAGGAAGGTTTTCCCCCATTTTTATTTCTTAGATTCCACCACTTATTTACAGTGTATCCAATAGATACAATAAGAAGTAATAGTTTCAAAAACATGTCAACCTCAGTAAACGAGATGATCATAGCGAATGCATTCAAAAAGTATAGCTTCAAATCTTCCATGGTTTATTTTTGTGGCTTTCTTCCAGGTCTTTTCTTGCCAGCTGCTGCTTTAGGAATATCTCCAATTTGGTTTCCTACCTCTTTAAAGGCGTCCACCACATCACCAGCTTCTTTAGACATTTCTTTAATTCTTGCTTTAGTTTCTTTCTTAGCATCTTTAGCCATTTTTTTAGCATCCTTGAGAGCTTTCTCAGCTGCG
>Ga0255783_10002317_pt1 | contig 19159 bp, 12 predicted proteins | sample 011ome_22_FD_179981 | JGI IMG/M metagenome (GOLD analysis project Ga0255783, IMG submission 179981) | Coastal salt marsh microbial communities from the Groves Creek Marsh, Skidaway Island, Georgia - 011507BT metaG (version 2) | ecosystem: Environmental > Aquatic > Marine > Intertidal zone >... | reverse complement strand
ACGAGACGATCCTCGTAAAGAAGGTGAATGGGTTGGTTCCGAATATCTAAAACAGGTTATGATGTTATACACAGACGGTAAATGTGGATGGTTGAAAGGTGGACAAGATCATGTTCAGGAATCATGGATAAGTTGGCCACTTATATGGGGTGGTAATTTTATTACAAGTAATTGTAATTTATGTCCCGAAACAACAAAACTCTTATCTTCGATCGATGGTATACATGTAGCTGGGTTTTCATTAATGAAAGGGGGTGTAAAACTCAAAGAACATGTTGATTATGTAGGTGATGATTATATTTTTACATATCATTTAGGTATTAAATGCCCGGAAAACTGTATACTTCACCATATAGATCTAGGTGAAGTTACAGAAGAAGATGGTAAACATATAATTATGAATGCCCGTAAAAAACATTGGGCAGAAAATCAATCGGATAAAGACAGAATTATTTTATACATGGAAATTTATAAAAACGATTAATATCTAAAATAAGAACAACACGCGTTTGTTCTTCAGTTTTATCAACACTATGGTACCGTGAGTGGTCAAAAAGAACATCTTCACCAGATTTATGTTGATGAATATCAAACTCCGTGGTAAGATTACTCGTTCCTTCGAGTGTTAAGTGGTACCGTAACTGTAAATTGCTCTCGGCACGGTGTGCTGGTATAGACATTGGTCCTTCCATGACCGCAATCATTGCATGTTCTACACACGGTATAGTTTTTAAAAATGCGTATAACTTTGGAAAATCGTGTATTTTATAGTAATAATAATTTTGATTATATTCAAACCATGGATCAAGGTCGTGGAAATAATACTTTTGCGTGTTTTCGTGTAACCCATCGTATTCGGTTTTTATATCAAAAAAGTGTTTCTGTACCCGCCAAAGTCCTGTAAAATCGTCGACCGAGTAATGTGGTTTATAAAAAAATAAGTCTACGAGTGAGTTTCGTATACCTACCAAAGGTCGTAAAGGTCTATGAAAATAGAGTCTATCTATAGGGTTTTTACAATAATCGTTTAGTAGCAGTATAAGTGGTATCATAAGAAACCACATTTTTTTGTTTGCCTATAATAAATGCCAGGATATCATAACAAAGAAAAATACGCACCAGCACAAACACCAGAAGTTAACACATTGGAAAAACGATTCCTCGGTTTGACCGATGTTCAAATTGGATTATTTAGTTTACCAGCCTTTATTGTTCTTTCCTCGGTTGTATTACTCGTTCTTAATAAGAAGGCGAGATATAACCCAGCTGTTCTCGTTTCTTTGATTATAAGTTTAATACACTTGTATCACCACTACACACTCGCTAAATTACAAAATAAATAATTTTATCCAGTAATTATATATGCGTGTTCGTTTAAAAAAAAGTCCACGTATTGATAAAAAGTTTAGAGTTACTTTTGAAAATGGGAAAATAGTTGATTTTGGAGCAAGAGGCTACTCAGACTATACAATACACAAAAATCCTTTACGTATGCGTTCATACGTAACACGACACGGTGGGTTTGTTCCCCATATGGTACAAAAACAAACCGACCCTAAATTGGTTCATAAAAATATGCTCGATGTGACTCGAAGTGATAAAGAAAACTGGACAAAAACAGGTTTTTTTACCGCGGGATTTTGGTCGAGATGGCTTTTATGGAGTCATCCAGAACCCGAAGGTGCGAAAAAGATTATATCTAAGAAGTTTGATTTATCTTTTCTCTAAGACCACGACGTTTAAGGTTTGCTTTTAAAGCGGTCATTAAATTTGCACGTGGATCTCTTTTAGTTGGGAGTGGTGGTGGAGGTGGAACAGGTGGTGCACGTGGGACGGATGGTGCGCGTGCGACGGGTTGAGAAACTCGACGAACACGTGGAACATTTGATTCTACTGTTCGTAAAAGTGATTTACACGTTCGTATAAGTTTTTTTGAATTTCGAACCTGAATTTCCAAAGCTGGTTGTCGCCGTCTTTGAATTTTCATTTTAAGTTCTTTTTCACTCAGAGGAACTCGTTTCCCTTTTATTTTTTTGGTTACGCGAAGACCGAGACGCTTTGCTTCATTTTTTAATAAATCTATCTTCATTTATATTAACCAAGAAATTAGTTAATAGTTAGGTATAGGAACATAATTCATTACATTATCAGCAGCCATTCCTACTGCTGCACCGGCCAATGCGCCTGGTGCAAGTTTTGGTGCAACAAAATAACAGCATAAACAACACACAGTTGTAATAATGGCATCTGATATAGTAGCTTTTTTACACTTTTCACTTGATTTAATTTTAGCGATGTCAGGTACCCATTTACCACATATACCCCATCGTGTAGACTGTGAAACTAATATAACGATACATGATACAAGCATAGCAAGTTTATCCAATTTAAATAAAAGGTGTAACATTTGTAGTTTGTATTTACTATTACATTAGAAAAAATTGTCCGTTCTATACATTTTCACCTGAAATGAACCCGTTTGTCCTAAAACCGAAACAGCTTCATTTCCATAAAGTTCTCGACACCCGATATCGTCCATACAATCGCGGTTATCAATAGTTACCGGGAGTGGATACACTTGATCACCTGGTGTTGTCGTGTAATAATGATATTGATCACGACGACCCCTAACTTCTTTACCGTATAAAGGTAAAGTTTCTTCATCTGCACCTACAAGAACACCCATTTGTTGGACGTATCCCGGTTTATATTCCTTAATTGGTGGGTTTCTAAATTCTTTTTCGACTGGTATTTGTACTGGAACTTCGACTGGAACTCCGACAGGTACCTTTTTATTAACTATAATTGGGTTACGCACTTGATATACAATTACGGCAATGAGTACCATTAACGCGATAAGTAATAATTTTTGTTGCGTTTTGTTTTTGATCTTCATTTATGTATACCAACATTATTTAACAAACCGTTTTCTAAGTTCGTGAAGAGGTTCTAAATCAATTCTATTAAGTCTGTACTGAACAAGTAGCCATAGAAAAAAGAAAATAGATTTTAAGAAATTGTTTGCCTCTGTATCGTCCATTTTATATATAGGTCCCATTACACGACCAAAGAATGTTTCATCTTTACTATTTCCCGTTACGACCATTTCCATCTGGGTTAAAGCACATGTATCATCATTGACAGACCAATGAAAAAATATGAATGGAACCAGGATTGAATAAAACTCAAGGTTTTGTTTATTTTTCATAAATGGTACAACCAACATCGTTATGAAAAAGAGTAAATGAATGAAAAATATAATGTTCATCTCTATTAGTATGAACGAAGAAAAGAAACTTCCGAAGATATGGCACCCACAACAGGAGAAAATACTAAAGGCCTGGGGTGAAGCCGCGGCATGTTATAGGTATATGCACTACCAAGCCTATTGTTCATACAAAAAATTGAGTATGAAATTTACTATACCACTCATAATTGTAAGTACAGTTACAGGTACTGCTAACTTTGCACAAGAAACATTTCCACCTTCAGTGCAACCATTTGTACCGTCGGCTATTGGTGGTCTAAACTTAATCACCGCCATTGCCACGACGATCATGCAATTTCTTAAAATTAACGAACTTATGGAAGGTCACCGTGTAGCGTCTGTACAATACGGTAAAGTTTCGAGAACAATACGTCTTGAACTTACACTCCCACTCTCGGAAAGGACGTTAAACGGTACAAATATGATTGAAAATATGCGTACCGAATATGACCGTTTGATTGAACAATCACCTAATGTACCTAAAAAAATGATAGATGCATTTGAACGTGAATTCCCAGATGATAATGCATTCTTCAAACCAGAAATCATGCATATACAACCTATTACACCATTTAAAGCTATTCAAGAAAGTAAGGTTATAACCAAATTAAAAGATGCCGTGGGAGGTGTCGCAAAACGAGAACTTAAACAAGAACTTGACGAAATACGTGGAGTAAAAAAAGCTGTTAAAGCCGATATAGAACGTGTACAGGAACGTAAGAATGAAATATTGGATTTAAAAGATAAAGGACTCGTAAGTTTGAAAGGTGACCTCATGAAAGAATTACGTAGACGTACAGAACTCATGGAAGTTGTTACAGAATCGCCGAAAGACGATTCACAAGATACGCCACCATAATAAATAGCGTAAAGTTAAAGACTGTAATGCACATCAAGTAAGGAAACAGTTTCCTTTTTAAAGGATCTATCACTCTCGTTTGAAGTGTATTATTTTCCATAATAATATCTAACGCCTGAGTAGCGAGATCCGCATCTTCAGTATCATTCGACATGAATGCCTTTGTTACAATACATAAACAAAAAAAGGTTGATCGTATTTCGCTCCATGACCGCGAAATAAAGGAAATTAAGTCTCTGTTAGAAGGCGGTAAGAATATATTTTTGTGTGGTGCGGCTGGTGTCGGAAAAACATTCGTTCTTAATAAAATTCTCGATGAGACAAATAGTATAGAAATATACGATGAAGTCTTACGTAAAAAGGATATATTCCTGGGTACGATAAAAAATTCAAATATGTATGCCTATATAGACGATTACGAATCCGATACAGCATATAAAAGTATAGTGGAAACCATATGTGAAGGTGGTCGTGTTACAAAAAAACCATTAATTGTTACGTCTAAAAATGTACATATGTTACCTAATTTTAAACTTGTATTCCTACCGAAACGTAAACCTGAAACTATTCAGTGGTTAAATAAAAATCACCCACGTTCAAAAATAGCCTCTGAAAAGTGTAAAGGAAATATAGGAAACTATTTTAATTACCTCGAATATAGCGACGAAAAGGATATTTTTAAATCATCAAAAGACATTATTGAAGATTTCTTTTGTAAACCGGGTACAGTAGATATAGAAGAAACGATACACGAACACGGTCATATTTGGGGTGCCGTACACGAAAATTATCTCGAGGCTAACCCGGAACACGCAGATAAAATCATGAATGCGTTGATAAATGCAGATACGTTCGATACAGAACTATATAAAGGTGAATGGGATTTCATGCCTTATTTTGTTTTATATGCCATGAAAATACCAAAAATATATACGGGTAACACATTAATTGAACCCGATACAATACGACCGGGGAGTGCGTGGACAAAATACGGGAACCAGAAAATGCGCGAACAGAAGATTCGAAGTATACAGTGTCGTTCACATACAAACATGAACCATCACGAATTCATGCTTTTACGCGAGTATGCAAAAAATGGTGACGTCTCGAAGTTTAAAGAGTATAACTTATCACCCCAAGATTTTGATGTTATGAACCATCTTGGTTTACAGAACAAACTGAAACAAAGGGAAGTTACGAAAATCAAAAAAATGATTAAAGAAGATAGTCTAAATTAACTAAAATGAATACAACTACACCAGCTTCGGAAGAGGAAGAATATAAAGTGTCTCGGGTCGTTGGTAACGAAATTTTCTATTATGGAGAAATTACCGATGTAGATATTCTCGAGTTCATTGAAGATTTTAAGAAACTCGAAATTGATCTTCTTAAAAAGAAAGCCGAACTCATAGGGTATGAACCTATTATGTACCTTCACGTGTGTAGCGAAGGTGGTGATTTATTCGCGGGGCTAAGTGCTATGAACATTATAGAAAAATCACGTGTTAAGGTCATTACTATAGCACAAGGTGTATGTTGTTCCGCCGCGACGTTTCTCCTTTTGGGTGGTCACGAACGTCGTATAGGTAAGAATGCACACGTTCTCATCCACCAAATATCCACAAACGGGTTCTGGGGAAAATACGAGGAACTCAAGGACGAAATGAAATCGTGTGATAAACTCATGGATATGGTTACAAAAACGTATAAGGAAAAAACAACTATACCCCAAAAACAGTTTAAGAAAATTATGAAACGTGATGTGTATTTAGATCCACAAGAGTGTATCAAGTATAATGTCGTTCATTCGATTGATTAGATCCCGACTCATTCATTTTCAGACCCCGAAGGGGTCTGGGTCTGGGGGTCGTATCACTCACCTTAACTTCAGACCCTCTGGGTCTGGGTGTTCCTGGTATCTACATGTCTCTTATACAAACCAATAATGGTCACTAGTATAAGAAATATGCACAAAGTATTTGCGTTTAGAGGAATAACCGTGTTTTCCGGAGGCCTAAGTCGTTCCATTCGTTTATAATCTACAACTGGAATCATATCTACTACTATAATGGAAACAATTTTTAAAACGGATAAAAACGGTAATCAAAGGTACACGTCAATCAGAGTTCAAAAACTCAGGGACGGTACCGCCAATATTATTAAAGCAACAGGTGTTGTTGATGGTAAAGAATCTATCTCAACAACACACGTTCCGCTCGGGTACGAGAGTGCCCTGAAACGAGCTAAGACCATGTGGAAGAATTTACAAACCCCAGACGTTATGCCTATGTTAGCAAACAAATGGGACGATCGTAAAAGGTACATTTCGGAACCGTTCTACGTTCAACCGAAACTTGATGGAGTTCGATTACTCGTCTCGAATAAAGGTGGAATTTCACGTACGGGGAAACTCGTTCCGGGAACCGAGTATCTCGGTAAAGGTCTCAAAGACGGTGAGTACCTCGACGGTGAGTGTTACGATCCAAACAAAACGTTCGAGGAAATTACGAGTTTGTTTAAAACCGACCCGAAACAACTCGAGTTCTACGTTTTTGATTATTTCGACGTGAATCGCCCCGAATTACCGTTCGAGGAACGCAAAAAGTATGTTACGGTCGAAACGAAACTCGTTCGTAAGAAAACGTGTTTGAAACAGTTCCACGATCAGTTCGTTTCACAAGGGTACGAAGGGACCATGGTTCGTGAACCTTCGAGTGTGTACGAAAACGGGAAACGGAGTAATTACCTGTTAAAGTTCAAGGATTTCATGACGGAAGAGTATGAAGTCGTCGACGCAAAGACGGGACACGGTCGCGATGCGAATGCCGTCGTATGGGTCTGTAAAACAGAAAATGGAAGTACATTCTGTGCTCGACCCGAAGGTACGATCGAACAAAGAGAGTATTTTTATGCGCATAAGGAAAAGTATTTCGGTAAAATGTTAACCGTAAAGTTCCAAAACTTGACGGATCTCGGGATACCGAGGTTTCCCGTCGGAATAGTATTTAGAGATTATGAGTGAGTATTGTAATAAATGAAAAGAGTTGCTATTGATATCGACGAAGTTCTCGTCTCGTTCGTTAAACCCATGGCAAAGTTCCGTGGGTACCACATGCCGACCGCCCAAAAGTACCCGTACGTGTATAAAGATATGTTTAACATTACCGAAACCCAATCGCGTAACATGGTTCACGATTTTTACGAATCCGAGACGTTCGCGAAACTTAAACCAATCCCGGGCGTGTGTAAACAAATGGGGTATTTACGCAAACACGCCGATACTATGTATATCGTTACGGGTCGCCAAAGTTACGCGCGTGATCAAACCGAAAAATGGCTCGAGTACTGGTTTCCCAATACGTTCGATGATCTTATCATGACCAATAGTTATACGGACCATGAAATTGAGAAACACGAAATATGTCGAAGTCTTGCCTTAGACTCAATCATCGACGATAGTTTCGACGTGTGTACCAAGTGTAACCGTATCGGTATCGATGCGTATAACATTATTGGGTACGGTAACATACGGTACCCGTGGGCTATACAATCGAGTATGCAGAGAGTTTGGGATTAAGATGCGTATCGAATTATGACTATACCTGAACCACCGTCGCCAGACTTATTGCTAGCACCATTAGATGAACCCCCACCACTACCCGTATTTGTTCCACCATCACCACCTTCACCGTCGTTAGGCTGACCATCTTCACCCGAATTCAATGCACTACCTCCACCGGTTCCGAATTTATTGTTACGCGTTGCACCACCTCCTCCACCACCCAAACCACCGTCACCAGGATCATCATTTCGAGCTTGACTTTCTGCCGAACCACCGCCACCACCCGCCCAGTAATAATTATTTCCATCTATATTAACCTGTGTGCCTACACCACCATCACCAGCACTGTCGGCCGTGGCATTACCACCAGCGGCACCAGAACCTCCACCACCACCAAACGTATAGTTAGAACTACCAGTACCAGTACCACCACCATAACCCTGACCTGAAATACCTGTACCGGGGGTACTTCCATTCACACCCGCCCCACCTCCTGAACCACCATTTTGCGCCGCATTCGGTGATGTTTGAGACCCACCACCACCGCCACCAGTCGCTATTATAGAATTGAAAGATGAAGCAGAACCGTTATACCCTTGTCGATTGGTACCACCAACTCCACCGGCACCAACGACGACTGCATAAGAAGTTGCTGTTAGAGACATTAATGTACCCCCTAAATTCGTAAGTAATCCACCTGCACCACCACCACCACCGTTATGTCCACCGCCGCCGCCGCCACCAGCGATCACAAGGTATTCAACATCGAGATTTTTTTCCGGTACAAAATTCCCAGAACTTGTGAATGTATGTACAACGTATCCGGTAATATAAGTTATCGTACCACCCGTCGCGAAAGCTCGTTGAAGAAACGATTTCGCATAGTTCCAAAACTTAAGGTTCTTAATCAAACCGTTATAGTCTTCGCCAATTTTTAACGTCTTCGCACCCGACGCGATCGTCGGGGTTGTTTGTGTTATTAAATCACCGTTCACGTACAAATTACTCGTCGTCCCGTCATAGTTTGTCGCTAACGTATACTCACCCGAAACCGTCGAGTTTGCGACCAGTGCGTGTGTACCATACGTAAGTATGATACCACTATTCGAATCCGCCACGTTTATAGATCCAGTTCCACCCATACCGGAATGGTGTTGACAATAATAGTAAAGTGTATTCGGTGCATTCGCGGGAACAATAAACTGACTCGAGGCGCCACTACTTCCAGGTGTTCCTGTCGTCGTCCACCCACTCGTGTATTGAGACCCACTCGCATGTGTCCCATTACTCGTTGCCGATAAACGTATAGGGTGTCCCGTATTTGTAGACGTCTCTTGTGTAAACGTATACGTACTCCCGCGTATAAACGTGAGTGTCGGTGTTTCTACCCCGCTTATATAATATTTATTTACACCCGTATTCCTCGTTCCATCACTCGTAGACGATAACGAAAGGACGTGTCCGCTAATTTGATTGAACGTATACGTCAAACCTCGAATCACGGAAAGTGAAGCTTGTTGAACACCGCCTATACTAAATTTACCACCCGAAAACGTTACAACAAATGCACTCGTACTCGATCCCGTCACGTTAATCAAACCACCCATACCCGACGTCGTACTCGATTTATAGTACAATGTATCTGGTGCCGATAAAGGTACAACGAACGTACCGGTCGTGTACCCACTCGTATATTGCGTACCATCACTCGCGGTCGCGATTTGGAGAACGTGTGAACCATTCGACGCGTTCGTTTGGTTGAACGTATACGTGTTTCCACGTACCATCGTAAGGGTCGGTCTCTGTGTTCCACCAATATAGAATCCGGAACCACCGGACACGTGAGTTCCATCACTCGTTTCCGATAAACGTAAAGGATGGGTCCCATTCGTCGAGTTTTCTTGGTTAAACACGTACGTTTCTCCGCGTACGAGTTGGAGTGTTGCTTGTGAAACGCCCCCGATAACAAATTTACCACCCGAAACCGTCACGGCTAATGGGCTTGCCGTTGGTCCGAGTATGTGTATGGTTCCACCCATACCCCCATGGACCCCACACTTATAATACAGTGTACTTGGCGCGTTTAAGGGGACCGCGAACGTGACTGACGATGTACCTCCATTCGTCACACCTGACGTATAAGTCGTACCATCGCTCGATGTAGCAAAGTACATTGGGTGACTACCCGATGCGTTGTTATTGAACGTGTACGTCTTACCCCGTACGAGTGATATGGTCGCTTGTTGGGTTCCATCGATATAATAATAATTAGACCCGTAATACGATGAGACCGTTACGGCAAACGTTGTCGAAACGGGTCCCGAAACCATGTTTATTGCACCACCCATACCCGAATGGTTCCCACAATAATAGTAAAGTGTGTTCGGTGCATTACTTGGCGCAATAAATGTATTTATACCACCGCTACTTCCCGGGGTTCCCGATGCCGACCACCCACTCGTATATTGTGTACCGGCACTCGACGAAACCACGGTTACCGTATACGCCGTTGTTGATGCCGAGGAAACACTTATAGATCCACCCGCACTATCGTCATTCTGAGAATAGTAGTATAACGTGTTTGGTGCATCACTGGGAACTACGAACGAACTCGTCGATCCTACCGTCGTCCACCCGCTCGTATATTGTGTTCCCGCACCCGAGTTTACAACCGTTACCGGTAATGTACTCGTCGACGAGGAACTATCGCCCATATTATTTGCTGTAAGTTCAATACTAAACGTATCGGTATTAATCGATTTATGGACACGTTTCTTTCTAGACTCGGTTCGGTTAAACCGTGCGCCTATACTCGAAGATGTAATATTATTGTACCTTTTTAGATTTCGGGGGAGTGTTGTCGTAAAATCAAGGTCGAGGATCGGGTCCGCGACCGTCGTATCGGTCGCGTCGAGTACCGCGCTTGGGGTGTCCGTGGTCGTTACGTCGGGTACCGCCGTTGAACCTGGAATACTTACCGTACCGCCTTGTGCCGTAAACTTAATCGCAACAATACCCGAACCACCTCGACCACCTCTCATGAGTAAAGGATTTGTCTGTTCGTTGTGATCACCACCGCCACCGCCACCACCTGTATGTTTACCACCCGAACCACCGTTATGTCTATTCCAATTAGCAGTAGCAGTATCACCGTCTTTACCATTGGTTATACCGTTCGTATCACCGTAACCGTGTTGAACACCGTGTCCTGAGTTTGCGGGTGCACCACCACCACCACCACCTTTACCACCGTGACCGGCTCTATTATCGGGGGTATAATTTGAGTGGTATGAGTTACACCCACCACCACCGGCCCACCAATAATTCGTTCCTAAAATATCGTCTTCTAATCCATTACCACCATTACCCTTTACAGTGTTACCACCACCACCACTACCATTTCTCCCATACCCCTCCTCACCGGCACCACCACCACCACCGGGGTACCATGTTTGTCCAGAATCTCCACCTTTAAAACCTTGTCCTGCCGTACCTGTACCGCTATCTGCCCCGTAACCACTATTTGAAGCTCGACCACCGGAACCACCACCACCGGAACCACCATTACCCGCCGCTCTATCGTAAGTATCGTTATGACCAGTCGCACCACCACCACCACCGATTGCGGTTATACCCGGTCCCGATATGGAACTATCGGCACCATTACCACCTCTATGTTGATTACTATTATTGGGACCATACCCTCGTGCACCCCCGTCTCCAACAACAATTGTCTGTTCCGTATGTGCTATGTTCGTCGTCGTCGACGCTAATAGACCACCGGCACCACCACCGCCACCCATATCTGTACCACCACCACCTCCACCCGCAACAACGAGTGTTCTCCCATTGGTTATAGCACCGGGTGGTGTCCATTTATAAGTCGTAAACCCAGCCGTTGGTGTATTACCATTATTATTTCTATATGCAAAATCTTCATCGGAATGATCATTATCTGCCATCGCTGTTCGTACACACGACGTAAGTGTGCCCCAACTATACGTTCCCGGTGCCGTATCGGAATACACGTGTCCCGCAGTTGCTGCCGCAGTAATCGAACCGTCACCATGTGGATCGTCACTATCGGCAAACGTACCATCGTGAAATGCAATCGTTTTTGAAACTTCTACCACTGTACTTTCCGCCTCGTCTTCGATCGTATTATCGTCACTCGTCGTCGTCGGGGTTGCGTTTACGTTTACCGTATTCGTAAAGTATGCGGAACTCGAGGTTGTAAATACCGAAACGTACGAACCCGTATTCTTAATAATAACGTTCGACGTTGGTTCCGTCGCGTGGATCGTATATGCCGTCGCGCCTTTATAGATTTTACCGACGGTACTTGTTCCAGATGGAATATTCGAAACCGTTATCGTTTTCGTATTGTCATACACTTGGGAAGGGGTATTTCCCGTATTTTGTATTAATGTACTACCCAAGTACCCCGCCGCATAATTTACCCCAATTTCTTCTGCAGTTAAACATTTTGTATACATGCGTGCAACAGCAATTTCACCTTGCATTTGGTTACCATTCGTCCCGGGACTATACGTATTACCTATACTAAATTCATCTGTACCCCTATTATACGAACTCTGATTTGCATCGGCTTTCTTTTCACCGTTTATATACGTCTTCTTATTATGTGAATTAGACCGGTCATACACAAAAACCAGGTGGTACCATGTATCTGCTTGAAACGAAAAATTAACGTCTAAATCATTACTATAAAAACCAAATTTCAATGAAGTACCGCTATTTATAACACAGTGTAAACCTTGTTGAGTACTACCTACACCGTGTCCAAACAAACCCGCAGAGGACACGGTGGCAAGTTTTGCCCAACACTCTAACGTCCAATCTTGTTGCATGTCAACATTACCTATATTTATCCTTTCAGAATTACTATTATTAAACACAAAAGATTTAGGTGACGTTGAATTATAGGTTATACTTGAAGGCATAACACCCGGGTTGTTTGCCGTATTGACTTGATTCAACCAGTTTCCACTTCCCGAATAGTTCCACGCTTCGTAATTGAAAAAGAGTGAATCGGTTGTTATAGTGTAGGCTGTACCAGTAGTATAAGTATACGTCGTCCCCGAAGGATCACTCGAAACCGTTTTGTTCAGTATCAAAGCCTGGTCTCCATCGTTCGTATGGAACGTATACGTTCCTTGGTCCTTAATGTAGACGTCCTTTGCCGCGCCTATATCTGTCTTTATCGAACCAAACGTAAGGTTTGTCGACGGGGTCGTCACACCTGTGAGTGAAAGTTTGTTCGAGTTATCGTAGGTTAGGTTTGGACCCACGTATTGTTTTTCGTATACGTACGCCGCACCCGCATCCGTCCCTTTCGTATCTTCTGTGCGTGCACCCACAAATACAGTTGTACCATCAATTGCGACACTAATCCCAAATTCATCATTCGCTTGTCCGTCACTCGCGGTAATCTTCTTAACCTCGGTCCATGTCGTTCCCGACCGTTCGAATACCCACGCCGCACCCGCATTAGATATACTACCTGGATCAGCTACCCTTGCGCCTACAACAACAGTATCACCGGATATATCTATAGAACCCCCGTATGATAGTTCGTCACCACCCGTACCATCACTTGGTAAAAGTTTAGCCTCTTGGGACCATATATCGATATTACCCGATGCTGGTTGTGTAAATTGTCCTCTTTGAGCATTTGTATTATCTTTCCAACCACGAATTACATCTCCAGCTTGTACATTCGTGACGGTACTAGAACGATTATTCCAATTTGTATCATTTTTTGTATATTTCTGGGGTTGTCCAGTCCCATGATCACTCCACGTAGACGTACTAGAATCGTATTGAATTGTATTTAGTCCACTATCAACGGGTGTCCCAGTTCGATATATGTGTTTATATATCCCAACTGTTCCCGACACACTTTGACAGATCCAATCTGAAGCTCCATAGTAAGCAGTATGTTCATCTGGAATTGCATGTCCAACTGTGTTTAAACTAGTCGTTCCTCTTTTAAATATGTATACCGCACCGGCACTTGTACCATTTTCATCTTCATAATTTGCACCGACAGTTACATAATCACCGTCAATTGCAACAGCTCCACCAAAAGAATCACCTGCTTGTATATCACTCGATTGTATTTTTTGTTGTTCGGACCACGTTGTTCCTGAACGTACGTATATATACGCCGCACCCGCATCAGTGCCACCCGTATCTTCGTTTCGTGACCCGACGATCGCGTAGTCACCGCTTATACTAACATCAAACCCGAATTCGTCAACAGTTTGTGTATCACTTGCCACTATTATTTGTTCACTTCCCCATGACCCGGTCGATGTATTGCGTTTGTATATGTATACGGCGCCACTAGCCGAATTTTCACCATTCGCCCCAACGATTGCGTAGTCACCGCTTATACTTACGGACCACCCGAAATAGTCGTTGACTCCAGCGTTACTTGCCGTTATATGTTGTTCACTTTCCCATACATCAGTAGATGTGTTGCGTTTGTATATATATGCGGATCCTCCGTTGTCTGCACCACTATCTTCGTATGGCGCCCCGACGATCGCGTAGTCACCGCTTATACCGACGGAATGACCAAACTGGTCGTTTGTTTGTGCATCACTTGCATGTATAATTTGTTGTTGAGACCACGACGTTCCGTCGCGTTTGAATATGTATACGGCACCCGCTTGTGAACCACCCGTATCTTCGTATCGTGCCCCGACGATTGCATAGTCCCCGTCAATACTGACAGACCACCCGAACTCGTCAGATGCTTGTGCATCACTCGCGTATAGAATCTGACTTTCGTTTGCGTTCCATACCTGTTTGCGCGACAATGTCCCACTCACGACGTTACTCGTCTTAATCACGAACGTGTTACTATTCTTCGCTTGTGCGTCGTACGTTCCCGTATCAGTTATGTAAATGCTAGACGCCGTACCAATATCGTACGAATCGGACCCTTTGGTGAGTACCGTAGTTACGGGGTCTCGACCCGATAATAATTGCCAACCAGCTAAACCAATGTAGTTAGTAGATGGTGAAGATGCGTGTGTTTTACACTCAATTAACCAATATTGTGCATTTGCAGAATTAAACGTAAACTCCTGTTCCGTATAATACGATATACTCGATGGGAACCCACTTGGACTCTGGTTCGTAACCGTTTTCAAACTCGTTCCGTCCCAATACTTAATAGTCACATCACCAGTGGGGTAAGATGCGGGTGCTTGCCATAATTTCATGGATCCCAAAGTTTTAGATCCCACCGTAAACTTATACCCGAGTTTCAATATTTTTGTCGCATTCCAACCAGTCTGTGTATGATACCCATGGTTCCAATCACTCGACGTGACCGTCGTAAACAATTGTGCCGCATCTCTGGTAGTACCGTAATTATACGAACTCGTATAAACCTTATCGTTATTGTGTAAAGTCCACCAATGTGCATCCGACTCTCCCGTAAAAGATGTACCCGGCCAATCGCCTTTACCGGAATTTGGCGATTTACTCTGGTTATTGTTATCCCAATCCGAAAGACGCGTCGCCGTAAACGACGCGTCGAGGACGGGTGCGGTTAGTTTGTTGTACCCGTCGAAGGTTAGGGAGGGGGGTGACGAAGCTTCAGATTTGATAAGTACAATACCCGAACCGCCTTTGTAACCATTACCACCGTCTCGATTACCACCACCACCTCCACCCGTATGGTTTTGACCATTTTGATTATAATCACCACCACCACCTTGACCACCCGTACCACCTGTAAATGGACCACCATACCCATTTCTCGAATCACCACTGGGTGCACCTCCTCCAGCAAACCAACCAGAATCACCGTATGTTGTACCAAACACCGACGAATAATCTTTACCGATACCACCGACACCACTTGGAGCATTATCACCAACGCCACCGGCACCACCACCACCACCTCCACCTCTCCCATTACCACTACTACTACCACCACTAGAACCAAATCCTTTACCCGAATAACTATTTTGATTACTCGAACCACCAGATACGTTTGCATCGGAACCACCTCCACCAGAACCACCCGAAACACCTGCTTGATCATCACCTCCACCTTGTCCTCCACCTTTTGCAGTATATCCAAGAGCACTTGTATCAAAGCCTGCCGTTGTGTATGGTCGTTGTGTAGAACCATCCGCACCATCACCTATCACTATACTCTGCTGACCGGAAACACTTTCATTTTGTGAAAAAACTAAACCACCAGCACCACCACCACCGGAATAACTATATCCAGAACCACCACCACCACCAACTAATAGTATATCTACAGTTAAGGTATCCGAGGGTGTCCAAGTATATGTTGTTTGTCTATTCGCCGTTGATGCACTGTCCAGTGATCCCCACGTATACGTCCCCGTAGGCGTATCAGAATAAATGTGTCCCGCCGTTGCCGCCGCAGTAAGCGAACCGTCGCTATACGGATCACCGCTATTTGCAAACGTATCGTAGTGGAAAGCAATATTTATACTCGCCGTATTGGGTCCAACAGTTCCCGTCACCTGCTTTTTAACGAGCGCGAGTGTATTCGAACTGTATATGTTCGCGTGATACGTACCCGCATCGTTAATGATCAACTCTTTACGCGACCCCATCTCGTACGTGTTCGAGAAGAAATCGATATTCGACGTCGCGTCCGAATCGACGTTCGCGATCGTCAATTTGTTATACGTGTCGAATTTTAGGGAAGGAGATACTGCATCTATAAGATGACCAGCAGTATCGCTCGTAGATACTAAAACTTCAAAACCTTGGTGATTAGTACCCCAAACGTTATCTCCGCTCCAGCCACCGTTTCCGTTTTCAATCCAACTAATATTACCTACTCTACCACTATGATTACCATTATTAGTAAAAAACATTTGAGGATAAACGGCATTTGAATGTCCATGTCCAAAAACTTCTATATGCGTTATAGTGGACACATCTACTGATCCAGCAACATCAAGATTAACCGTCCCTTTTCCTGATATAACAGGTAGATAGTGTCTATCACTACTCCAATAAGAAGTAAAATTATCCAATACGTCGTTACTAAATAAAATTTCCCACGCTCCATCTCTTCCACGCCATAAGAATTTTTTAACACTTGTTCTATCCCATGTTAATACATAATTATCATCAGATGCCGTATTATACGTACCAACACCATTTAACCAGTTACTTTTAGTTCCAGTAACACCGCTACTATACACGTCAGATGATATGATATGTTTAACACCCATTTGTATTACTTTAGTCCATTGAGAACTTGGATCAAAGTCAGAAATCGTACCCACAGTCTTCGCCACGATCGCCTTTTGGTCGTTATTTTGAACGTCGAGCGTATAATCCCCCGTATCTTTTATGTATATCGTATCTTGTGTTTGTCCGAGCGCGTACGTCGACCCGTTCGGGTCCGTGAGTGTTGCCGTTCGGGGGTTAATTACGAGTAATTTAAACTCACCCACGACAGTACCAGAATCCCCGTTATTTGCCGTTACGTTAAGTCTATAGTGTTTATACGCCGTCGTATTACTCGTCGTAAACGTTTGTTGACTCGCCGTACCTTCTGCCGTATAATTACCATTACCCGTTACCGTATCGAGTGTTACCCACGTCGAACCATCACTCGATCCTTCAAACGTAAAGTCTTTAGGACTCGCATCTTGGTCTTCGGAAACGTTATAGTTTCTGTTAAGGATCGCGTATTTAGATATGATGACCGATTCGGGTAACTCGATCGATAAAATACCCGCCGTTGCCATTATTTGCCAAGTCGATGTATTACCCGGTTCCGTACCTTCGAATGCCTGGTACGCTCTAAAAATACCGTTCGTCGCAACACTACTCGTTGCCTTATACGACCCGTTCCCGTATGACGCACCCGATATCGTCCATTCACTCAACGTACTAGTATCAGTTGAAATACTCCACGTCCCATCCGAAGGTGGCCATAATTTATCGGTCGACGTAAAGTTCGTAACCGACAGTTTGTTATTCCCGTCGAAGGTTAGGGAAGGGGTATAATTTGGTACTTGATAGTAAGGGTTTACCATAGTTGCGTGCAATTGTGCACCAGCCATTAAATATATATGTGTTGGGTTAGTGATGCTACGCGCAGTAGAGGTAGTATCAGTTGCGGAAGTACCAAAAGTACTGTAAGTTCCACTTTCGTCTTGGTCCGACCAAACTAAAGTAACCCAGTCATATTTTATAAATCTATCAGAGTCGTCATCGTCCAGTGATAATGCATACAAATAATATGTTGAATGTGTTTGATAATGTTCGTAATTACCGGATGACCAAACACCTGAGGTAATGTTTATAGGATCAACTAATGTCGGAGTTGCCGAAGAATATACTGATGGGGTAGAAATTTGTCCCGCACCCACGACGTTACTACTCAACGCGAACACGTTCGATCCCGACATTTCGAGATCGTACGTTCCCGTATCCTTAATGTAAAACGTAGAGGCACTTCCCATATCGTATTTAGTCGCACCCAAAGTCACGTTCGACACCGCATTTTCACCCGGGCTTATAAGTGTCAGTTTATTGTACCCGTCGAAACTTATAGGTTTGGTCGTTGCACCCGCGAGGTCGACCGAGGACACGTACACGTTCGACTCGGCGTACTTATCGGTCCCATTTATCTTAAACACGTACTCACCCACGTCTTTCACGTACATGGTCTTTGCCGTACCCAAGTTGTACGTATTCGAATAATAGGTTACGGTTGCCGTATCGGCATAGTTCGTACCACCTACCGTCAATTTGTTTTTACCGTCGTAGGTTAGGGATGGGGTGGCTTTATCAAATAACGATAAAAATCCAGCGCCGCCAACACCTTTCACCTTAACCGGTGTTGACCGACTTGTTGAAGTTCCGTCACCCAATGACCCATTCGTGACACCTGTCCAACCGTATACGTTACCTGCATTATCTACAGCATAACCACCAAATCTCGCTCCACCAACCCCTATTATATTTTCAAGGTATCCGGATCCACCTACACCCTTTACTTTAACAGGTGTAGTTCTTTGTGAAGTAGTTCCATCACCTATGGGTGATTCACTAGCATTTCTACCCCACCCATAACAAGTACCACTAGAATCACACGCATGCATATGGTACCCACCACAACTCACATCGACTACATTTTCAAGGTATCCTGTTCCACCGACACCCTTTACGATAACAGGTGTACTACTATTACTTGTATTGTTTTGTCCAAGTTCACCAAAACCGTTACCACCCCATGTATACGCTCTCCCATTTGAACCTAAAACCATATTACACCCAGAATAATTATAACCGTGCTGTGCTATTTTTGTTATACCCGTTAAATATCCAGTACCACCAACACCTTTTACTTGAACTGGTGTTTGTCTAGTTGTAGTAGTTCCATCCCCAAGTTGTCCAACGTTGTTATTACCCCATGTATAAC
>Ga0255783_10002277_pt1 | contig 19364 bp, 16 predicted proteins | sample 011ome_22_FD_179981 | JGI IMG/M metagenome (GOLD analysis project Ga0255783, IMG submission 179981) | Coastal salt marsh microbial communities from the Groves Creek Marsh, Skidaway Island, Georgia - 011507BT metaG (version 2) | ecosystem: Environmental > Aquatic > Marine > Intertidal zone >... | reverse complement strand
CTCCATGGGGTTTGGCTGTGGTTTCGATTTGTAAGCGGGAACCTGTAAGTTTCTGGGCAGCCAGGTCCTTGATGCTCTGCAGCACCCGTTGATGGATGGCTTCATCCTTGATCACACCTCGACCCAGATCGGCCTCTTTTTTATCACATTCAAACTGAGGTTTCACCAGGGCAAGCAAATGCCCTCTTTTTTGAACAAATTCCCAAGCCTGAGGTAGTACTTGTCGAAGGGATATGAACGATAAATCCATCACCACTAAGGGATATTGAGCATGGGGGAGATCTTCAGGTTGCAAAACCTTGAGGTTCATTTTTTCAATATTGGTAACCCGCTCATCCACCCTGAGTTTGTAGTGTAGTTGCCCCCTGCCCACATCCACACAGGTAGCAGAATGAGCTCCTCGTTGCAGTAAGCAATCGGTAAACCCACCGGTTGACGCCCCAAGATCCAAAAAGTGAATGCCGTTTAAATCCCAAGTGGTTTCTTTGAGAAAGTTTTCCATTTTGAGACCGCCCCGACCCACATAGGGCATGGGGTTTTTTAAATGCAGTTTAGCTTCGAGTGGAAGCATTTGGCTGGATTTGAGAATTTTTTCTCCTTTGTAGCTGACTTGCCCGGCAAGTATACATGCCTGGGCTTTGGTCCTGCTTTCCACGAGTTGGGAGTTTACCAGTAATTCGTCTGCCCGGATTTTTTTTGCCATGCCCACAGGTAGTTCATGGCTAAGCATCCATCAATTCCGGAATGCTTTTTTGGGTACATTCTTTCATTTTTTTGAAAAAAACTTGACCAAGGTGGGTTAAAGTGGCACATAATGGTTGAAAGTGGTAATTAAATTATGTTCTTCACCGGTTAATGGAATCCAATACAACAACTTTTTTTGTTGGCGAATTTACCCATGCGATAGACAGCAAGGGGAGGGTAACAATTCCCTCAAAATGGCGGATTTCGGGTGGGGAAAACACCTACCTTGCTCTGCCGAACCCAGGGGGTTATATCACTGTGTATCCACCCAAGATGGTGGAGCGTCTGGAGCAGAAAGTGTCCGAGGCAAACCTCAGCGATGTTCGGGCTCAAGCTCTTTTAATGGAGCTCTTTTCAAAGGCAGATTCGTTCGGGTGTGATAAGCAGGGAAGAATTAATTTGAACGATAAACTTTTAGCTCATGCAGGAATTGAGGAGAAAGCAGTACTGGTCGGAAATTTTTCCGCCTTCGCGATCTGGTCAGAGAGCCGTTACTCCAAAAAGCCTGCTGAAGATGAGCGTAATATTTTTGATGCGATGAGGGAGTTGGGTTTATGATGCTTGGCTACAAGTTTTGGACAACTTATAGGGTGGTTGTCCTAAGAAGGGGATTTGATTCCAAGTTAACCCAGCTCTCTCGCGCGCCTTCTTTTTTTAACGTCTACTTCGGGGGGGGTAAAAATGTATTGTGGTGCGGTTGAGTTTGTCTGTTCTCCTGCTTCTGTGAAGCATATACCTGTTCTGCTTGATGAATGTATGGCCTGTTTGAGGCCAGAGCGGGGTGGTGTGTTTGCGGATTTAACATTTGGTGGTGGAGGACACAGCAGGGCCATGCTGGAGGCATCAAGTGACAGCGCTCTTTTGGCTTTTGATTGTGATCCAGATGCGCAGGTTCGCTCCAAAGAATTGAGCACTCAATTTGGTGACCGGTTTACCTTTTTTGATTCTTCCTTCAGGGATTTGGACAAATCCTGCTCTGCGGGTGAACTGGATGGAGTGTTGATGGATTTGGGCATTTCGTCCTTTCAGTTGATGGAGCCTGAGAAAGGATTTTCTTTTCGCTTGGATGCACCAATTGATATGAGGCTGGACCCAAGGGTGGGGCAAAGTGCTGCCGAATTTTTAGAGTCAGCTTCCTATGAAAGCCTTGTGCGGGCAGTGAGGGAGTATGGGGAGGAAAGAAGGTGGCGTCGAGTGGTCGATGCGATAATAAAAGCACGGGGCACTGGATTGTTGTCCAGAACAATGAGTGCTGCTGAGTTGGTCAGCGATGCAGTTGGGGGGAAGAATTTCAGGCAACGAATTCACCCTGCAACTAAGACATTTCAGGGCATAAGAATTGCCATTAATGGTGAATTGGAGGCTCTTGCGGTCGCTTTACCCAAGGCATTCCGCTCGCTCAAAAAAGGAGGGGTGCTTGCCGTCATCTCATTTCATTCGCTGGAAGACAGAATTGTGAAGCGTTTTATGAGGAAAATGGCTGGACGGCCAGAAAGCAAATATGACAGCAGACCCCAACAGGAACGATCTGTTTATGCCACCATCAATGGATCGAAAGCAATCTTCCCATCAAAGGAAGAAGTGGAGGCAAATCCAAGAAGCCGTTCTGCCAGGCTGAGATTTTTAACCAAATTAAACCAACCAGAATTGTAAGACTGATGAATCGGGTGTGGTGGATGTTTCTAATACTTACAGTTCTGGTTTTCGGGGGCGGTGCTATCTCCATCGTATGGTTACGAATGGAGATATCCGCTACCGCAAAAAACTGTGGGAAATTGGAGGATCAGCGTGAGATGGTTGCCCGGGAACTGCAGGAGTTAAGAGGATTGAAGTCGCGACTGTTGAGGCCATCTATGGTAGCACGGTTGGTTTCAGGAAGGTTGCGAGTTCCTTCACCCAACAAAACAATTTATGTAACAGACAGAGAACTTGCCGCCTTTGAAGGGGCAAGGGTTCGAAAAGATCAAATAAGTAGAGGGGCATTGTTATCCCAGAGATAGGATGAAAAATGTCTTTATTTCCTCTTACCGCTTCTACCTTACATTCTTTGCGATTCTTTTAACCTTCTGCACTCTGGGGGGCAGGCTGTTTCACCTTCAGGTATGGGATGCGGATCGGTACAGCCAATTAGCAGAGGGTGTGCGGAAAAACTTCATAAAAGAAGAAGCGAGAAGAGGCGACATTGTTGATCGCAAAGGGAGCCTTTTGGCTACAACCAAATCAGTTGTGGTATTAGGTGTGGATCCACATGCATTTAAGGGGGAGCACCGTTCGAAACTGGAGGCACTTGCCGCGTTATTGCAAGTAGAACACTCCGTACTTCTTAACGCGGTAAATAAAAAATTTGTCAGTTCGGGTGATGAGAGTGGGGGGATGACACCTGTACGGTGGGTAAAATTAAAAGAAGGTGTGGATGATTCTACTTACAGGAAAATTAAGGATTTGGGAATTGATGGGGTCTACGGAAATTACCAGCACTCCCGTTTTTATCCGAATCAAAAACTAGCTGCCCATGTGCTTGGTTATGTAAATAAAGAAGGGAAAGCATGCATGGGAGTGGAGTTGTTAGCTGATTATTACCTTAAAGGTCAGGATGGCTGGCGTGAAAGTGAAAGAGATGGTCGGAGAAGAGAGATGCCCCAGTTTAGATCGGTTGAGTTTTTGGCCCGAAATGGATTGAACCTAGAACTCACTTTGGACCGAGTTATTCAGGACACTGTAGAGGATGAATTAAATGAATTGATTGAAACCTTCGATCCACAAAGTGCATCGATTATTGTAAGTAATCCTCAGACCGGAGAAATTTTAGCCATGGCAAATGGCCCTACTTTTGACCCAAATGAATACAATACTTTTCCCCTAGAAAACCAAAGAAACCGGGCGATCACAGATTTGTACGAACCTGGTTCTACTTTTAAAATTGTGCCAGTCGGTGCAGCATTAAACGAGAAGTTAGTTTTCCCGGAGGATATTATCGATTGCTCAATAACCTCTTACAGTATCGGTAAAAAATCATTAAGACTGCCCAAGGATCACCATCCTTTAGGTAAGATTTCCCTCCACCAGGTTGTGCAAAAGTCAAGCAACCGGGGGGCTGCACAAATTGGGCTAAAATTAGGTCCTGAAAGGTTGTATCATTACTGTAAGTCCTTTGGTTTTGGGGAAGAAACCAATCTAGGTTTAGTGGGGGAGCGTTCCGGTGTCCTGCACCCTCCCAAAAGATGGGATGGTTTAACCATAACAAGATTGCCTATGGGGCATGCAGTTTCGGTGACTCCTATGCAGGTGCATTGTGCAATGAGTGTGGTCGCAAATGATGGGATTTTGATGAAACCTTCGATCCTTCGCAGGGCATTTGACCAGGAGGGAAAAACGGTTGTTCCCTTTTCACCAACTGCGGTGAGAAGAGTTTTGGACGAAAGCGTAGCCAATGAGTTAAACGATATGCTCGTCAGTGTGGTTGGAAATGAAGGAACTGCAAGAACCGCAATGATCAAGGGTTTTAAAGTGGCAGGTAAGACTGGAACAACCCAAAAAATTATAGATGGTAAGTATTCAAGCAACCATCATGTAGCCAGCTTTTCGGGGTATTTCCCTGCGGATCAGCCTAGGGTAGTGATTACCGTGGTAGTGGATGAACCCCAAATGACGAAAGGCAGGCTTGGGTACGGGGGAAGTGTGGCTGGTCCATCATTTCAAAAGATTGCGAAGCGGTTAATTAGTTACTTTGGCATACAACCAAGCAATAAAGAGTTAAGTTTTTTAGGTACCGATAATCTATAAATTAATAGTTATGAAAAGTAACATTCAGGATGGTAAAGATGTAGAAGATATCAAAGCAAGGATCTCCCCAAACAGATTGTTATCAGAGATTGTAGACCCAGACCTGCATCGGGTGAGTGGTTCAAGTGAACGAGAGTTGAATGCTCTTTGTTCCGACAGCAGAAGGGTGGTGCCTGGTTCAGCTTTCTTTGCAATACCGGGAGCAAGAACGAGTGGGGACAGGCATGTCAACGAGGCAATAAGCCGAGGGGCGGAAGTGATCGTGAGTGAGGCTTCCCATGACGATCTTCCTTTTGGCGTCACCAAGGTAAAGGTTGGAAATACAAGGAAAGCCTTAGCAAGATTTGCCAAACGATTTTATGGTTCTCCTGATCATTCCTTAAACTTGGTAGGGGTCACGGGAACCAATGGTAAAACAACGGTGAGTACTTTAACAAGACACTTACTGGAAGGACCGGGCCAACCGGTTGGGTTAATCGGCACCGTGCTTTACAACTTGGGGGACAGGGATATCCCGTCTTACAAAACGACTCCTGAAGCCACGGATCTTTATCCCATGTTAAAAAGTATGCTGGCCGCAGGATGTTCGGATGCGGTTATGGAGGTAAGCTCCCATGGCATTCATCAATCAAGAGTAAGTGATTTACGGCTCGAGGTAGCGGTTTTTATGAATCTTACCCGGGATCATCTCGATTACCATGGTACGATGGAAGATTATTACCGGGAAAAAAGAAAACTCTTTAATGGGGAAAATGGACCTTTGCCTAAAGTTGCTGTGATCAATGGGGACTGTCCATATGGCCGGAGGCTAGCCGAAGAACTGCCTCCTCATGTACGAATCCTGACTTTTGGATTTGAGCAAAATAATCACTTCCGTGCGAAAAATCTCAGTTTGGATGCAGCAGGATCGAAATTTGTATTAGAAAGCCCCTTGGGGAGTTGTGTGGTGGCGAGTCCATTAATTGGGAGATATAATGTACATAATGCACTCGCATCCCTCGCTGTTGTTCATGCGATGGGTAAAGATGTTTCCACCTGCATTCATAAATTGCATGCGTTTAAAGGAGTGAGCGGAAGAATGGAATCCGTGGACAAGGGACAGCCATATCGAGTTGTTGTCGATTATGCCCATACTCCAGACGCGCTGAGAAACGCATTGGAAATGCTCAGAGAATGTACCAAAGGCAAGGTGCGGGTAGTTTTCGGTTGTGGAGGAGACAGAGATAAAGGCAAAAGACTGGAAATGACTCGTGTTGCCTGTGCGGCCGCGGACCAAGTGTGGGCGACTTCAGATAACCCAAGAACAGAAGGCATTGATTCGATTTTTTCCGATATGAGAAAAGGGGTTTGTAAGGGGTCAGATGTTTACTTTGTAGAAGACAGAAGGCGGGCAATTAATTTAGCATTGGATGCTGCTGGAGAAGAGGACTGTGTATTAATTGCAGGGAAGGGACACGAAACCTACCAGGAAATTCAATACACTGCGATTCCGTTTGATGACCGAATTGTCGCCGGAGATTTAATCAATGCCAAACTCTATGGAGGGTAATGGTACGATTTGATCCGACAGTATTGAGCCGATGGAGTCTAGGGGAGTGGACCCAAACTCCCTGCAATGAAATATCCGGGTTTTCAATAGATTCGAGAAAGTTAAATTCCGGAGATTTATTTATTGCTTTGCGGGCGGAGCGGGATGGCCATGAATTTTTGAACCAAGCAGCAAGCGCCGGAGCAGTAGGCGGCTTGGTGGAATATCCGATAGAGGGGGAATCGCTTCCTCAACTTGTGGTTGATGACAGTCTGGTTGCGTTTCAAACCATAGCAAAATCGCACAGAAATGAGTACCAGGGTACGGTTGTTGGCGTAACCGGAAGTTGTGGCAAAACATCAACCAAGGAAATTCTTAACCTTTTACTTCCTCAATCACTCTGCACGGAAGGTAATTTAAATAACTACCTTGGTGTGCCTCTAACTTTGTGCAGGCTCTCCGCCGAAATTCATAAATTTGCAGTGGTGGAAGCGGGGATAAACCAGCCGGATGAAATGAGCTTGTTGGCCGACATGATTCGTCCGGATGTCACCCTTTTCACTTCGATCAATCATTCTCATTTACAAGGTTTAGGGAATGTGGAAACGGTTGCCCGTGAAAAAGCAAAACTTTGGTTGGATTCTGAGCAATGTAATTTAGCCATTTTTCCAGATTCTGTCTTAGAGCACCAAGCGTTTTCCGATGCCATTGCCAAGAGGCAAGATTACATTGCCATTTCTGCGGAAAAGGCTGGGGCAGAACCAAGCGAACAACTGGTCCTTTATTGTCTTTCAACTGAAACAAACGAGCGTGGGTATTCACAAAGTTTAACCATTAAACGATGTGGGTGCCCACCTCTTGTTGTCGATATACCTGAGGTGTCCGATGGGATAATCAGCAATATGGTGCTAGCTGCTGTAACCGCATGGAAACTGGGAGTGTCTGACCAAGAAATTTCTGAACGCCTACCCCAATACAGGCCCTCTGGCCTACGAGGCACTCGCCTCGTAGGCAGAGGATGTTCTTATGTGGTCGATTGTTATAATGCCAACCCTGCATCGATGATAGACAGCGTAAGTTTCTTTTGTAGCCAGTTTAAGAATCTTCCAAAATTACTGGTTTTGGGTGGGATGAATGAACTCGGTGATTCCAGCGAGCTTCTTCACCAAAAAACAGGTGAAATGATTTTTTTGGGCCCTAACGATCGTGCAGTATTAATCGGAAAAGATGCGAGCCATATGGCCAGTGGAATGATCCAAAACGGAGCCCAGGATGAAAACATTACCCTCGTGCCCGAGACTGAGTCCGCTAGGTCATTGATCCAAAATTTTAAAGGGGCTGTTTTGCTTAAAGGCAGTCGCTCCTACCGGTTGGAAAAACTGGTCCCATCTGGGGCAGTTGAAGAAGGTGAACAAATGAAGTTAGCATGCTAAGCTGGTTACAATATGGGGAGGACATTTGGGGACCCTTGCGCCTTTTTCAGTACATCTCCGTCCGTGCATTAGGTGCGGGAGTTACTGCACTGGTGGTCGGCTTTTGGATTGGTCCCTTTTTAATCTCTCTTCTCCAAAAAATCGGGGCAAAACAAGCCTTTCGAGACAAAGATGAAGTGGGAAAGCTGGCTGACCTCCATCTTGATAAATCACACACCCCGACTATGGGCGGCATCCTTATTTTCATTTCCCTGGGAATAAGTACAGTACTTTGGGCGGAGCCCAATGTGTATGTTTGCACAGCACTAATTACTTACACCTTACTTACAATAGTTGGATTTGCGGATGATTACCTAAAGGTTTCCAAAAGAAACAGCAAGGGACTGCCGGGCAGGTATAAATTGCTTGGGCAAGTAGCAACCACCGCTGTAGCACTTGTGATTCTCTTGGGGCCGCTCGCAGGCCACTTAAGCGGAACAAATGCAGAAAGTTTAGGAAGCATTAACAAGATGAGGGAGTTTTGGGTGCCTTTCTGGAGTTATGATGATGTGGCAAGCATCCCCATACTATCTTTGGGTACATTGTCCCTGTTGTTTTTGGTTACCTTGACCGGGACGAGTAACGCAATTAACCTCACTGATGGTTTGGATGGGTTGGCCATTGGATGTACCGTTACGGTTGCCCTGACCTATGCCATTATGGCTTATGCTTCAGGAAATTTTCTAATTGCAGATTATTTAAAAATAAGTTGGGTGCCAGGAACAGGTGAACTAGCCATACTTTGCACCGCTTTATTGGGGGGGAGCTTGGCTTTTTTGTGGTACAATGCTCACCCCGCAGAAGTGTTTATGGGGGATACAGGATCGCTCGCGATAGGGGGGTTGATTGGCATCATTGCTTTGATGATCCATCAACCGCTTACCTTGATCATTGTGGGTGGAATTTTTGTTATGGAAGCAGGATCAGTGATTATCCAGGTTCTATCGTTCAAAACCCGGGGAAAGAGGGTATTTTTAATGTCTCCGATTCACCACCATTTTGAATTGAAGGGATGGAAGGAAACCAAGGTGGTTATAAGGTTTTGGATATTATCTCTGCTTTTTGCATTGGTTGGGCTCGCTACCTTAAAGCTTCGATAATGGAAGGGAAGTCCAAGATCGAATCTTTGATGTCCACTCCAGAAGAGGTGGCAATTCTAGGAGGCGGAATAAGTGGGAAAGCTGCTCAAAAACTTGTATGTTCGAGGGGCAAAGCATCCTCTGTTTTTTCTGAGGATGAGCGGATCTTTGATCAAAGTGCAGCCGAAAGTTGTTCCTTTGTTGTCCAAAGCCCAGGTTTCAGCCCGATGCACCCATGGGTAAAGGTTGCCAAAGATGCCAACAAGATATGCATTTCTGAATTGGACCTGGCTTTTGCCTATGGTTCATTCAGCGAAATGGTTGCAGTTACAGGAACCAATGGGAAGACATCGCTAACCGGTATTTTGAACCATATTGCCAACCAATTACAGATACCTGCACTGAGTTTGGGCAATATAGGAATTCCTTTATCTGATGCAGTCACACGGGGAGCGGATAAAGACAGGCTGATCTTTCATGAAACCAGTTCATTTCAGGCAATCACCAGTAAATTTTTTAAACCTGATTCTGTAATCTGGATTAATTTTTCACCGGACCACTTGGATTATCATGGATCCATCAAAGATTATTTTTGTGCGAAACTAAAATTAATTCAGAGCTGTGTGAATCCTGAAAGAGTCTTTCTGGGCCCATCGGTTTTGAAATTTGCAAAAGAGCACAGCATCGCGATCAATCCTTTCTTCCACGAAGTACAGTTGTTGGCTAAAGCTGAAATTCCACCTCAAATAAATGCATTTCATCTGAGCCATCCACAGGTGGAAAACCTGAGATTTGCATTGGCCTGGTTTTTACAAAGAGGCATTTCGAGAAGCGAATTTTTTGCCGCTTTGGAGGGTTATCAACCTGAACCCTACCGCTTGCAGAAAGTCAGCGATATCAACGGGGTGAAATTTTGGAATGATGCAAAGTCGACCAACCTTGGTTCCGTCCTGTCTGCATGTAAGTCATTTGCAAAGAAAATTATTTGGATAGGAGGAGGGAAAAACAAAGGGCAGGGGCTGGATGATTTTTCAACGGCCATTTTCCCTTATCTGGAAAAAGCATTTGTCATAGGTCAAACCGGAGGTGAGCTGTGTAAACATTTAGTGAGCAAGGGGGTGCAGACAGAAATCTGCCTGACCCTTCGGGATGCAGTTTGCCGGGCATATCAAAGTGCTCAGGGGGTTTCTCATATTTTGTTCAGTCCTGGATTTGCCAGTTTTGATATGTTTAAGGATTATTCTGATCGAGGAAATTCATTTACATCGATCGTTTTCGATTTGAAGAGTGCTGCACAAGCCACTACGAAATTAACCTAATATAATTTGCAAGCTAGCCACCAAGAAATATGAAATTATCAAAAGTATTCGGTATCGTGCTCTCACTCCATGTGGGGGTCATTCTTCTCGTTATGTTTCAGCCAAGCTGTCAAACCACTGGAGGAAAGAAAAAAATAAATCCAGATCAGGAAATTGACCCGAATGATCAAGCACAGGAGCAATCCTTCAACCAAGCATTGACGGAGGAAGAAACAGCGGAAGCACCTGCTGCTGTTGATCAGGAAACAACCAGTGAGTTTTCAGCCCCGAGACGTCCTGCACCCGGAGAGCTTATCATACCTCAAGAAACCACCCCGAGTGCTCCCTCCACTCCTTCGATCATTGTTCCTGCAGAGGGAAAAAGTTCAGTGATTGACCTGGCACCATCCGATCTTGCTATCTACAAGGTTGTTCGTGGGGACACTTTGTGGGGTATCGCCAGAAAAAATGGGGTTTCCTTATCCAGCCTGTTAGAAGCCAACCCAAACCTTGATCAAAGCGGCCGATTATCCATCGGACAGGAAATCATGATTCCTGGAGGAAAGGTTGAGCCCAGTGTTTTAAGCAATGAGCCTGCCAATGAATCGCCCGTTTCCAGTTCGGTTACAGGCAACTCCTACATCGTCAACAAGGGCGATACACTCTCTGGAATAGCAAGAAGAAATGGGATTCGGCTTTCTGAATTATTGAAAGCCAACGGCATGTCGATGTCTTCCATTATCCGACCTGGCCAGACTTTGACGATTCCCCAGGGGGCTGAATCAAGCTCTTCTCCGATTTCTCCAGTTCAACCAATTGCCCCTACCACGGTTCCATTAGGTGCAACCACTCATATTGTTAAGAAGGGTGAAAATTTATCCCGAATTTCCTCAATCTACGGAGTTTCTGTTTCTCAAATTATGGAATGGAATGGGTTGTCCAACCCCAGCTTAGTTCGTGCCGGACAGCCTCTGATTGTATCCCAGTCTGCGACTGTTTCCGGTGATGCATCCAGTCTGATCAGCGCAGAAAAAGAGGTGGAAACAGTGCCCGCTGATGAGGGTGGAAGTTTGCAGGATTTCTTCAATGATTCTTCAGTTGAGGATCGTCCGATTATAGACGCTCCTTAAAGTTTTAATGTGTGTGGTGAGAATGGGAGGTTCGATTGGCAGGAATAGTAACGGCAAATAAGTCAGCAAATTGGGTGACCGCCTATGTGGTCACTATTTCACTCGGCCTAACTATGGTGGGTCTAGTGATGCTGTTTAGTGCTGGTGCGGTGCGCGGTGCTCAAGATCTGCTTATCAAACAGATCGTTTGGGTTGTGGCATCCCTTTTGGTCGGCGGGTATGCATCGATTGTCAATTTGGAGTGGTTGCGCAACCGAACGGTTCTCATCTTTGGGCTTTGTATTCTCGGGCTTGTGCTCACTTTAATTCCTGGAATAGGAGTGAAAGTCAATGGTGCTCAGCGTTGGATAGGTCTTGGAGCTTTACGAATTCAACCATCTGAATTTGCTAAGATTGGGATGGTGTTGTTGTTGGCGAAATACTTTTCAGACCAACAGCGCTTAATTAGTTCCCTGGTTAAGGGATTTCTCCTTCCTTCGATTTTTATCGGCTGTGTATGCGGACTTATCCTGCTCCAGCCCGATTTTGGAACCTGTTTTTTATGTGGCACGGTGGGGGCAATTCTGATGTTTCAGGCAGGGGTTTCTTTAAGGTGGTTATTGCCGGTGGCTGGGCTGGCAGTTTCGGTATTTTCAGTCTTGGTTTATTTTGATCCAGTGAGGATCAGACGGGTAACCTCCTTTCTGGATGTGGAAGCAAATGCGAACGACAGTGCTTATCAACTCTGGCAGGGCATGCTTGCATTTGGTGTGGGAGGTGTGGAAGGTGTCGGTCTTGGTATGGGAAGGCAACAAATGTATTTTTTGCCCGAAGCCCACACCGATTTTATTTTTCCAGTTATCGGAGAGGAATTGGGTCTCGTTGCTACCCTGGCTATTTTAATCGCTTTTTTTATCCTGTTCTTCAGCGTGGGGATCAAGCTAAGGCAGGTCGCACGCCTGCATGAATATATTCTTGCTATGGGGGCGTTGCTTTTTGTGGTGCTGCAAGCAATTATTAACATGGGTGTGGTCACCGGATGTCTGCCGACCAAGGGAATGTCCTTACCCTTTATTAGCTACGGTGGTTCCAACTTGGTGGTTACCTTTATATTTGTAGGTCTGATCATAAATGTGATGCGAAGAAAGGACCATCCATCACCGATTCATCCAAGGGAGCTTTGAAAAATATTGTTATAGCATGCGGGGGCACGGGAGGACATTTGACTCCTGGAATTGCACTGGCTCATAGCCTGGAGGAGTTGGGGTGCCCTACCTGGCTTTTTATTAGTCAAAAACAAGTCGATTCAAGGCTCGCATCCAAGTACCCAGAATTAACTTTTGTCCCTATGCCGGGTGCCCCGTTTATCAAAACCCCACTCGGTATCCTCCGATTTATCAAAGGATTTTTAATCTCATTTTTGAGTGCCCGTTCTTTCTTTCGGAAAGTTGATGCGGATGCCTTGATCGGTTTTGGTGGTTTTTCCAGTTTTGGTCCAGCATTGGCCGCCCGCACCTGCAGGGTTCCTTTTTTCGTGCATGAGGCAAACCGTGTGGTTGGAAAGGCAGTTCGTTTTTTAGCCAACCGGGCGGTTCGGGTATATCTGCCGCAGGGCGTTACCCTGTCTGGTGTGGCACCAGAGAAAATTGCACCTATTGGGTATCCAGTACGTGCAGATTTTCGCAGGATACCTATGGAAAGGGCAAGGAAATGTCTTGGTTTGCCTATGAGTTCCAAACTTTTGGTTGTGCTTGGGGGAAGCCAAGGTGCTGCTTCCTTAAACAAGTGGGTGAAAAATAATTTGGCTGACTTAGCAGAGGATGGGATCTCCGTTTATTGCCTGACCGGAATGCAGGAGCAACATTCTGGCACGATACAATTGGATGGCATAGGCGGAGAGAAGATTGTCAGCCGGTTCGTTTCATTCAGTGATCAAATGCATATTTTAATGTCAGCAGCAAATTTAGTTATTTCTCGTGCAGGTGCTGGTTCTATTGCCGAAATTATTCGTTGCCGGGTTCCTTCCATTCTTATTCCTTACCCCTTTGCTGCGGACCAACACCAACTCGCGAATGCTAATTACTTGGAGGCAAAGGGGGGAGGGGTCGTTTGCTCACAGAAGGAAATGAATGAGAAACTTCTTTCGGAAGTAAGAGAGGTAATGTTTAATGAAGAGTTTCGGGCTGTGCTCAGGAGAAATTTATATTCGCTTGATCAGGAGGATGCCTCCTCCAAATTAGCCAAAGATTTGATTGCTGCATTACGACCTGCAAAAGATTCCCAGCCATCCACTGACTTTTTGGAGGTGCGTTTATGAAACGCCCCAAAAAAGTGTTGTTGATCGGTGCGGGTGGTATGGGCATGGCACCACTTGCACTTTACTTAAGGGGTGCTGGGGTGCGGGTGGAGGCTTATGATGACCGTTTTACCGAGCCAGTTAGAAGTAGCCTGGTGGAGCAGGGGGTACACATACTCGATGAATTAAACCCTATTAAAGCCCCGGATTGTATCGTTCACTCCTCTGCAATCCAAGAAAATGACCCGCGTTTGCTCGAGTTTGAAAAATTACAAATCCCAATTTTAAGGAGAGGTGAATTCCTTGCCAAGTTGTTTGCCCGTCACCGGGTGATTGCGGTGGTTGGTAGTCATGGGAAAACAAGTGTTACTGGAAGGTTGGCCTGGGCCCTGCAGGAATCTAAATTTGATGCATCCCACATCGTAGGTGCCCAATTTCAAAAGCTTTTTATGCCCGCCGGTTTTTACTCAAAATCCAGATGGGTAATCATGGAAGTCGATGAAAGTGATGGCTCGATCGATTCCTTTTCTCCATGGATGACGGTTTGTTTAAATTGTGACTGGGATCATGTGGATCAATACCAGGACCGTACTTCATTTGCAGAGACCTTAAGAGCTTTGTTCTTGCGGACAAAAAATACGATTGTCTGTAGTGACTCCCATTCGCTTAAACCCATTAGCAAAGGAATCACTAATAAGAAAGTGAAATTCTTTAAAGCAGGGAAATGCCCCGGCGAATTCATGGAGGCAAATAATCGGGCGGTCAAGCTTGCTGCAGAATCCCTGGGCGTGCCTCTTCGTGTAAGCCAGTTGCAAAAGTTTCCCGGGATGGAAAGAAGGCAAAGCACCCTGCATAAATCTCCAGAGAGAATGATCCTGGAGGACTATGCCCACCACCCAACAGAAATCGCAAGTTTGCTTAACCTAAGGAATAACCTTTTTCCTGAGCATTTATTGAAAGTGGTCTTTCAGCCACACAGATATTCGCGAACGAAAGCCTTTGCTTCTTCATTTGCGGAAGAGTTAGCTTTGGCAGATGAACTGCACCTTCTTCCTACATATGGTGCATTTGAAAAGTTTGAGCAGTCGGGGTCGGTTGAAGCGATCACAGGGTATTTGCCTCCCAGGCTAAGAGAGACAACCAAAATTTTCAAAAATTTCCCAGACTTGAAGAATGCTCTATTTCCAAAAATATCTGGGAAAAAAGATCAGATCATTTTTTTGGGGGCTGGGAATGTAAATAAGTGGGCTCATGCCTTTGCCTCTTGGTCTGCAGAAGAGGGACGGAAACTCGATGCATTTGGTTCCTTTGTTACGGACCGGCTCTCTCCCCATACAACCATTGTAAAGGATAAGCCAATGGGTTCTCTGACCACTATGGGTGTCGGTGGATCTACGAAATGGTATGCAGAACCGGCAAACATAGATGATTTATTGGTCTTGGTTGAAGCTTGTGAGCTCTTTGAAGTTCAACGAGCTATGATTGGCAGAGGGTCGAATCTTCTCATTCCTGATCAGGGCTTTGGCGGACTAGTCATTCGATTGAGGGGGAAGTTTTGGCACAGGATTGAAGAAAGGACGGAGGACACTCTTATTGTCGGTGCAGGAGCCAGGCTCAAAGAGATCTGTAAATTTGCATGTGCTAAAAACTTAACTGGTTTTGAGTTTTTGGAAGGCATTCCCGGGACTTTAGGTGGTGCGCTACGAATGAATGCAGGTGCGATGGGTTGGGAAATTTTCGACCTCGTGGAGTGGGTGAAATTTCTTATGCCTGACGGGCAAATTAAGGAAATCGAAGGTGCTGAGCTTGAGGTGGGGTACAGGTATTGTAAAGAAGCCTACGATGGCATAGCCCTGCGTGCAAAATTGAAAGCCGAGGGCAGGGGGCAACACATGGAGATACGCAAGGTCATCGAGCGTATGTCTCGTAAAAGAAGAAAGTCTCAACCCACCCAGTCCAGTTCGGGTTGCGTGTTCAGGAACCCGGACTCCCACTCGGCTGGTTGGCTGATTGATCAGGCTGGGTTAAAGGGGGAAAAAATTGGGGACGCGGCCGTGTCTGAAGTGCATGGGAATTTCATTATCAACCATGGGCAGGCTACCACAGAACATGTGGTCGAGCTCATCCAAAAAGTCAAACAGAGGGTCGAGGAGACACATGGGGTGATTTTAGAACCTGAAGTCAATCTCCTTGGCCAATCTTGGAATAAATACCTCTCCTAGTAAACAGATGAAAAAAGATCCTAAAATAGTCATTCTCTCGGGCGGAATCGGACCTGAGCGTGAAGTTTCTCTCCGTTCCGGACAATCGCTCTTTGATTCCTTGTCACCCCGGTTTAATACTGAATTGCTCGACCTAAGGGACAAATCCTTGCCCGAACATTTATCCCCGAGCACGGATATTGTCTTTCCTATTATCCACGGGGAATTTGGAGAGGATGGTGAACTTCAAGAACTTCTTGATTCTGCTGGGTTTGAGTATTGCGGAAGTGGTGCAATTTCCAGCCGTCTTTGTATGAACAAAGCATTAACAAAAACGAGGGTGGCAAAAGAAGGGGTCAGAATACCCAAGGGCTTCAATTTTCAAAGCCCCAAAGATCTTAATCCGGAAGAAGTTTTATCAGCCCTTGGGGATCATTTAATTATTAAACCAACGGATCAGGGAAGCAGTGTTTCCCTCTTCCTTATTTCAGGCAAAAATGAATTGGAAGACCAGTTGCAAGACCTCAAAGATGGAAACTGGTTGGTCGAAGAGAGAATTTTTGGTCGTGAGGTAACCATTGGTGTATTAAACAATGATACACTTGGAATTGTCGAAGTTATCCCAGTTGGCGGCGTTTATGATTTTGATAGAAAATACACACCTGGTTCTACCGAATATCGATTTCCAGCTATCATCGATCCGGAGACTGAAGTGGAGATCAAAGATTTTGCTTTGCGTGCCTACCAAAGTTGTGGATGCAGGGATTTCGCCAGGGTTGACTTTATAATTTGTGATGATGGACATGCTCACTTTTTGGAAATCAACACTCTTCCTGGTCTTACCCAAACCAGTCTGCTTCCCAAGAGTGCCAGCTCTTCCGGTTATAATTTTGATCAGTTAACTAAAAAGTTAATTTCACCAGCGATCGATAGGTATAACAACCTAACCGAAGATGATGCACCCTGTGCTGCCTGAATTTATGAGAAAGAAAAAGAAAGATGAACTGGCTATGCCATCCAGTTGGCGAAACCTAAAAAAAAGTTCTGCACGAAAATCTACTTCAGGAGTAGTTGTTCGTAGAAGGCTGGTTCAAGCTTTCCGGTTTTTAACGATCCTTGGATTGTTTTCCTTGGTGGTTTTCACAATCAAATACTCGATGGATGGGTCCAGCCACGGACCTTTGGCCCAGAATGATTTTATTGGTTCGTCCATGCCCGTGGAACGGGTGGATTTTAAATCGGATGGTGTGCTCTCTCCCAAATGGTTTTTAAGTTGGGTAGGGCCTTTCCGGAACCTCTCCCTGACCGAAATCAACCTGTCCAAGCTTCAAGAACAATTGCTTGCTGAAAATCAAATTACTGAAGCAAGAATCAAAAGATGTTTTCCTTCCACGCTGGAGGTTAGGATAAAGGAACGGGAACCCCTTCTTGTACTCAGGCTCAGAGACAAAAATGCTGGGTTTAAGGATTGGCTGGTTTCTTCAGATGGATGTTTGTACGAGGGGGAAGGGTATTCATCCCGGGTTTTGAATTCATTGCCTTCATTAAAAGTAGCCCCATCTTTGATCACAAAAGATCAGGAAAACAAAGCTTACGAAAACTTGAAAGATATGCCCATTGTTTCACCGTTGCTTGAATTAGCCCGATCTGAATATCCCGAGATCTATCGAGACTGGACAGTGGTTTCCTACACCCGACCCAGTGCCCATGATCCTGGAGCATGTGTAACGGTTAAGTCCAAAAGAGTTGGGAGCATTCGTTTTCATCCATCCGATTACGCTTCTCAGTTAAGAAGGCTCCGTTACTTGCTTGACGAACCCAAGTTCCTGCAGGCTTCACACATTCGTTCCATTGATCTTTCACACGGACGCTCAGTATTTGCGAATATTTAAGGAGAGATAACCGAAGTACGAAAAAGACACAAACGATCCATATGAGTAAAATAATAGGTGCTGTAGAAATTGGTACATCTGTTGCCAAAGTGTTAATTGGGGAAGTTTCCGAAGACAAAACTCTCCATATTGTGGGTAAATCAATGCGGAAAAATGAGGGGATGAGAAAGGGGGAAATCGTTGATTTCAGAAAAACTGCATCCAGTGTACATTCAGCCCTGGAGGAAGCTGAAAAAATGTCCGGAACTACGGTTGACTCGATTTATTTGGCTCAAACAGGTTCGCATCTCAAGGGAAGCCTTCTTAAGGGGAGTGCCAATGTGGCCTCTCCAGATGGCAGAGTATCCATAGACGATTTAAAATCTGCGGCCGAGGAAGCGAAAAGAAAACAGTCTGCGCCGGGGAGATCTTATGTCCATCATGTACGTATGCCAATCCGGCTGGATGGGCGTCCTGTTGAAGATCCTGTAGGTATGATTGGGAACAATGTTGAGGTTTCATACTGGTCGATTGAGGGGGATGAATCCGCGATTCGTATGAACCTTGATCTTGCCCACCAATACAGTTTGGATGTGGAGGATTTAATTCTTTCTTCGATCGCATCTGCTACCTTAGTGGCGGGCCCTGATTTAAGAAGAGCAGGTGTTTTGGTGATCGATATTGGAGCAGGAGTAACGGACCTTGTTTTATACCAATCCGGTACGATTGTTTTTACCACTGTTATCCCAGTTGGGGGCGATCATCTGACTGGTGATTTATCAATGGGGTTACGGGTATTGGAGCCCTACGCCGAGGAGCTAAAGTTAGAGTACGGAAAAGCCCAACCCGACTCGTCCGACTCCGACCATGAACTATGGATCATTGGGAATAAAACGATTGGCGATCGTAAAATACCCAGAAAAGCGATTGCTGACATCATTCATGTCCGAACGGTGGAACTATTTGAAATCATAAGCAAAGAATTAGGGCCTTTACTCCAGTCGGGAGAACTGGGTGCAGGTGTCTTGTTAACGGGCGGCACTTCGCGCTTGCCTGGTATTGAACAATTGGCATCCAAAGTGTTAGGGGTGCCAGTATCTAAGGCGAGTTTCCCCGCTGGTGTAGGGAATGAACTGGCCCAAGCAGAAAATTCCACCGTTCTCGGCTTGCTTCATTATGGTTTAGAGGACCATCGCTTGCCTGGTGAGAAAAGTACAAAAGAGCACCCAGGTATTTTCAAAAAAATTGGAGGGTTTTTGGGAATCTAACCAAACTCAAGTTCACCCACTTTTTGACAACCATACCAAACCAACGACCCCAATGAGCCAAGAAACTTTTTTTGACAACAGCAGCAACTCGACCGTTCTTGAAAACTCCTACGGAATTAGGGCAAAAGTTATTGGGGTGGGGGGAGCTGGCATATCATTGGTTGATGGCTTGAGGTTCGATAATTTTGATTCGGTTGATAATGTAATTATTGATGTGGATATGAAAGCGATCTCTGAATCACTTTCCTCCCAAAAAATTTCATTCAGTAAAAGGCACACCCGGGGCATGGGGACAGGTGGGGATGTCGCTCTGGGAAAACGACTGGCTGAAGAGGAGAAAGATAAAATTCGCAGCCACCTGGAAGGAGTGGACTTGGTCTTTTTATTAGCCGGTTTAGGAGGAGGGGTAGGCGGAGGAGCGGCTCCTGTTATTGCCCGCCTTGCCAGAGAGCACGGGGCCTTGGTTTTTGCATTCACACCCCTGCCGTTTAGTTGGGAAAAATCTCGCCATGCCCAAGCGGAGGAGTGCCTCAATGACCTCAGGGCTCATGCGAATGCCGTAGTGCCATTACCCAATGATTCATTGCTGCAAATGGGCGGGGCAGATGCAACCGCTTTGGAGTGTTTTGCAGAGGCGGGTCGGAATGTGAGCCGGGGAATATCCGCAATTTGTAACTTGGTTTTCAAAAAAGGAATGATTGATGTTGATTTTTCT
>Ga0255783_10002271_pt1 | contig 19384 bp, 13 predicted proteins | sample 011ome_22_FD_179981 | JGI IMG/M metagenome (GOLD analysis project Ga0255783, IMG submission 179981) | Coastal salt marsh microbial communities from the Groves Creek Marsh, Skidaway Island, Georgia - 011507BT metaG (version 2) | ecosystem: Environmental > Aquatic > Marine > Intertidal zone >... | reverse complement strand
CTAGAAACAAATATTCTGCACTCACCGATACAAACTTTTTTCATCGATTCAATCCTCGATAAAATTACCAAAGAAATTCGTTCTGCTGACTTGCTGTGGGACAGAATTGTTGCTGGATGTGTTGATGAATTACTCACAAAAACTTTTCGCTTTGCGAAGCAGGATTTTGTTCTTTCTATGCCCGATCACGCACAAAAGCTTCGCGATCTAAGATCAGAGGTACATGAAAGTTTTTCCAAGCCATGGACTATTGGACAAATGGCAGCTAAAATGAAGCTCAGTCCGAGTCGATTTGCATCGTTATATAAAAAAGAGTTTAATACTAGTCCTACTGAGGACTTAATTAGAACTCGTATAGATCAAGCAAAAAGAATGCTCTCATCGACAAAAGTTAGTGTGAAACAAGTATCACTAGCCTGTGGGTTCGAAAGTGTTCATTATTTTCACAGAGCCTTCAAAAAACGAAACAAAATTACACCAAAACATTTTCAAAACCATAAACTTTCTAACAAGGGATCTGTTCCTAGCGAAGAAAAGGCATTTACATTAGATTGTTTATCAATCGGGTCAGACTTTCTTGGGAATATTGAAATCAATAATGGTGAAATATTTCTCAATGGAAACGATCAACAGTGGCTCAATTTTCTTGGTTACAACGCAGATGTTACCAAAATTAAACCTTTCTTTAACTTCGTTGCGCCAACTCACATTGATGTCGCCAAAGAAGCTGTCAATAACATCATGGATGGCAAAAATGTTAAAGATATTACCATTGATTTGATAAAAGAAAATGGGGATTTAGTTAGAATAGAATTTTCTGCTATTATCAAAGGTAAAGCTTGGTTTTGGTTTGCTCGTAAAGTTAGTACTCTAGTGTAATTCACTGTCCCGTAGAACCTTCTTGGATTTACTATCTTTGTGGGTTTACCACCCACAGTATACGCAATAAGGTTTGTTACTTTTTAGTGTATTACAAAATTCATAGTTTCTCTAAAAAGTTTTGTACTGGTAACAACAATTCTATTGTGGTTTCTTTTAATGAATCTTTATGAATAAAAATGCAACATACAAAGAAGATCCTTCAGAGACACAATCCTTTTTCAAATAACTGCTTCTAAGATAATTTGATAATCATGTAAGACTAAAGATTTATTCTGACCAACTAAAATTTCCCGAACCCGATCCCTCTGCTTTTTTCTCTGGACCATCGTCAACAGCAAATCTGAGATTTTCAAGTGATGAACTATAACATTTGAAGGAACTTTTGAAACTTAGTGTCTTCTCCCATCCTGTTGGTAACGATTTAAACTCATGATATTTTTTAGGGCTTACACCTTCATCACATACTATTAATCTTTCAATAGGACCAATTGCTGCCAAACTAAGGGTGTTGTGTTCAATGTTTTTTACAATCTCTGATGTTGGCAATGATGGTTTCTCCTCCACAACTTCGATGAGTTCACTAGGATTATTAATTTCCTCTTCCTTGGAAAATATAAAAATTACAAAAATAAGACTAGGTATAAGGATTAAAGCCAAAATCGAATAAAAAACCATTTTCCTTGGAAAATTCATTTCTTTATTTGGAGTCGATGATGTCGATTTTGAAGATTTTTTTTCTGCCAAATCATTAGATGCAATAGATCCGAGTGTTTTTTTGTGAATTTTGGAGTTAACATTACCAAGTTCTATCTCCAACTCTGACATAACACCTTCTTGGTCTAATCCAAGAAATCGTGAATACAACCTTACAAATCCACGTAGATAAACAACGGGTAAGTTAATATCAAAATCGCCTGATTCAAAGGAAGACAGATAATCACTTCTAATTTTAGTACTCTCCGTTGCCTCCCTTATAGAAATTCCCTTACGGTTTCTAGCATCTTCTAATTTTTGTCCTAAACCCATTACCTACTATATTTCGATGCTTTATTACGAAGGCAAGAAGAGATTTTAAAATGTAATCAATTTTAGCCTAGAGATCCATAAGTATTTCTCTTCCTTGACCAGGAACATCAGGACCTATCAACCCTCTATCTTCAAGATCATCCATTATTCTTGCGGCACGATTATAACCAATACTAAGTTTTCTTTGAAGATTTGATGTTGAAGCACGCTTAGTAGTTCTAATTACTTCAATTGCCTTACGAACCATAGGATCTTCATCACTATCATCACCTCCTTGACCGAGAACATCGTCATCTCCAGCAGACTCGATTTGTTCACGCACCTCTTCAATGATTTCGGGTGGTCCATTGATTTTTAAGTAGTCAACAATTCCATTAATTTCTTCATCACTAACAAATGCACCTTGCGCCCTTACAAAAGTTGAACTCCCGGGAGGAATAAATAACATATCACCTTTACCTATCAATGCCTCTGCACCTTTGCCGTCCAAAATCGTTTGACTGTCTCTGTAAGAAGCAACACGAAAAGAAATCCTACTCGGCAGATTTGCTTTTATGACTCCAGTGATGACATTTACTGAAGGTCTTTGTGTCGCAATTATTAGATGAATACCGGCGGCTCTTGCCAATTGAGCTAGTCTGGCTATTCCTGTTTCAACATCAGCCTGAGCAACCATCATTAAATCGGCTAACTCGTCTATTATGCAAACAATATAAGGAAGCTTATTTTCAGGAATTTCTAAAGCATCATCATCTCTAGGAACTTGTATATTTGACAATGCAGCACGTTCTTCAGCAGTCATTTCTGCGTCAAGTAATTGAGCTTTCTCTTTTTCTTCTTTGTCTTTTAATATTTTAGCATTGAACCCTGCTATGTTGCGCACTCCGACCTTAGAAAAAATTTGGTATCTTCTTTCCATTTCAATAAGAAGCCATTTCAGTGCCCCAGGTACTTTTTTAGGTTCAGTAACGACTGGAATCAACATGTGAGGCAAATCATTGTAGATCTTCATTTCAACAATCTTGGGATCAACCATTATAAAACGAACATCCTCCGGGCTAGAATAGTAACAAAGAGATGCTATAATTGCATTAATACAAACGGTTTTACCCGAACCAGTTGAACCAGCTACCAGAAGATGTGGCATTTTAGTTAAGTCAGCAACTAGTGCTTTACCACTAGCTTCTTTACCAAGAACAATAGGAATTTCTGCACCAGAGTCAGCCCATGCTTTGGATTGTAATATTTCTTTTAAACAAACAGCTGCAGGATCAGAATTTGGAACTTCAATGCCAACACAACCTTTACCAGGCACAGGTGCAAGTATACGAACACTATCAGCGCGAAGTGCCATGGCTAAGTTCTTATCTAAGTTTGCAATTTTTTCGACTCGAACACCTGCTGCGGGATGAACATCATAACGAGTGATTACGGGCCCTGTATGAACTTCCCCAAGTTCAATATCAACTTTAAATTGAGAAAGTGTTTCTTTTAAATTACGAGCCTTCTCCATATGATCATCGTCAGCATTACCAACTTCCTCAGGAGGATCCATTAACAAATCTAGCGTTGGAAAGTGATAATCTCCTTTTCTCTCAGGGAAAAGATCACCTGCTTTTTCTGTTTTTGCTGCTCGAACAACCTTGAAACCGCCCATCTCTACTTGATCGTCACCTTTTTCATTAATCTGTGAAGATATTTTCTCATCGGAGTCATCAACGATGTTAGAGTCTAGGTTATCAACGGAAATATCTAGTGCTTGAGAAGTGTGACCTACCAGTTCAGTTTTATGACCATCAGGTTCAATCTGAGATTTATTAAGTCCTTTTCTACTTTCAGAAGGTTCGACAGTACTAAACACTTCTAAGTTTGGTCTCTTTTTAGAAACATCTGAAAATAAAAGATCATCATCAGAATTGTTATTCCACTTTGGCATCATTTTTAAAAATCTACTCCATAGAGAAAATTGAGAGGGAGTTTTTTTAGAAAGGTCTTCTTCTTGTTTGGTTCTATTAGCTGAAAAAGAAGGGAGTTTGGCATTTTTTATAACTGAATATAATATTGAAAATTTATTAAGCTTTGAAAATAACCAAGGAAAGTGAATTGCAAATGCAAATATACCAAGAATTAAACACAAAAGATTTGTTCCAAGCGGGCCAAATAAAACTCCAATCACACCTTGCGGGTTAACATTACTAGCAGAAAAAGGAAGACCAAAGTATAAAAGGCAACCTAAGTACCCACCTGGTCCAGATGTAAAATATTGAATGTTAAAATTATCGGAAAAATTAACGGTTGAAAATGTACTTATGGAGGTAATTAAGACCAGCATGCTCCCAATTTTCCTGCATTTCTGTATCCAACTTGTTTTTGAATACAAAGTGTGGGATAAAGAAATCAGAACTAAGGGAAACAACCAACCAGCAGATCCGAAAAAAGCTATATTGTAGTAAGCTAAATAGTTACCAAGTTTTCCGAGAAGAGGAATAACTGCTTCCTCTGATTCAGCGACTGCATCAATGGATCCAACTGTATGAAGTGCACTTGGATCATATGAAAATAAAGACAAAATCAATGAAATAGAAAACAAAAGAATAAAAGCAGTTAGAAAACTAAACTTATAATTTCTATTTTTAAGATCCAAATGTTTTTTATTGCTTTTTATTGTATTATTTTTCGCCATTATTTTAATTCATTTACAGCGGATAATTCCGCCATTCAATACCACAGTAAACATAGAACAAAACTTTACCATGATTTTCAAGTTTGAACCAATCTACCAAGAAAGAGTATGGGGCGGTCAGATGCTAAATACAAAGTTACACAGAGTAATTCCGCCAAATGTTAAAATTGGTGAATCATGGGATATCGTTGATCGTGATGATATCAATTCAACTATATCTAAACCCTTCGCCAAGGTAAGCTCATTACGAAATTTAATTCAACAAGATCCAAAAAACATTATGGGACCTCAATGGTTGCCTAATCAAAAATTTCCAATTTTGGTAAAATGGCTAGACTGTTCTGAAAGATTAAGTTTACAGGTTCACCCTCCAGAGTTTGTTGCTAAAAAACTTTCCGGTGAACCTAAGACCGAAAATTGGTATATCGGTCATGCTTCAGATAATGCAGGGCTTTTTGTAGGGTTGAAAAAACAAACAACGATTGATAATTTTAGGTCAGCTGTTAAAAATGGGACTGCAGAAAAGTACTGTCATCGAATTAAGTCAGACAAGGGGGATTCTATTCTAATTAAAAGTGGGAGAATTCATGCTATTGATGCGGGCAATTTAATTTTAGAAATTCAACAAAATTCAGATACGACTTACCGAGTTTTTGACTGGGACAGAAATGGCTTGGATGGTGTTCCACGGCAATTACACATTGAAAAGTCGATGGAGTGCATTGACTTTAAAGATTTTGAGCCATCTATCTTAAAAACTTCAAGTAATTCCAAAATACAGAATCTTGCAGATTGTAAAGAATTTAGAATTAGAAAATTTAATCTCGATAATGGGCAAAGTATTGTTCTTAAAAACGAAAATATGGACTGCTCAATAGTGCATTTAATCTCTGGTGAAATTAAGGTGGGGGAAGAAAAGCTTCAATTAGGAGAACATGGGTTATCCCCCTTTAACCAAAGATGTATGATACAAGCCCTTGAAGATTCTACTTTTCTTGTTACTGACCGGTTTAATAAACTTTCGTAATATTCTCTACACTTGCTTAATAAGTGCTATGATAACTTTTTTTTCCAATGACTAATTCTGAAGAAACAAATGCTGACAACGAAAACGAACTTGATGAAAATGATATGGATCAAGATCCAAAATCAAATCAAGAAAATGATTTTAATGCCAAGCTTCAAGACGCTTATGAACAAAATGAAACTATTCATAATAAGTATCTTCGGGCCTTAGCTGACTTAGAAAACATTCGAAAAAGATCAATCCGTGAAAGAGAGGAGTCTGCTACTAGGGCAAAAACTCAAATTTTTATCGATCTCTTGCCAATACTTGATGCTTTTAGCCTTGGATTAGCTCAAGCGGAAAAAGCGAAAGGTGATAAGGAGGTTGTACAAGGCTTTGCTATGGCAATGATCCAATTCAAAGAAACAATGAAGATATATGGGCTTGAAATCATTGAGCCTTCAACAGGCAATTTTGATCCAGCTTTGCACGAAGCAATCGGATACGAGAAATCTGAGGGAGTTGAGAATGGAACAATTCTGAAAACAATCCGAACTGGTTATAAATTAAAAGATAAACTCTTGCGCCCAGCATCCGTTATTTTAGTGAAAAACGGCCCAGGCAATACTGACTAAATCCACAACAAAAAAAACATGTCTAACGAAGATTTTTATGATGTTCTTGGTGTTTCGAGGGATGCATCAGAAAGTGATATCAAAAAAGCTTATCGAAAACTTGCAATCAAACATCATCCAGATAAAAATCCAGGTGATAAAGTTGCTGAAGAAAAATTTAAAGAGATATCGGCTGCATTTGAAGTACTAAAAGACCCTGATAAGCGAAGAAAGTACGACCAGTTCGGACATGATGCCTTTAGGGGCGGTGGACCCACTGGCCAAGGTGTTGATCCGTTCGATTTATTTAGGGATGTTTTTGGTGGCAACAGTGGCGGGACTGGTAGTGGTGGGTTCGGAAGTATTTTTGAAGATTTTTTTGGAGGTGGTCAAAACTCGACTAGAGATACAGGTAAAAGAGGCGCTGATCTGAGAGTGAGCGTTTCAATTACATTGGAGCAAGCCGCAACAGGAATTGAAAAGGAAATAAAGTATCATCACCATGTGGAATGTGAAACTTGTACGGGTTCCGGTTCTGCTGAAGGTTCAGGTAAATCCATGTGCTCGACTTGCGGTGGTATTGGACAAGTAGCCTCAAACCAAGGTTTTATTAGTATAAGAAGGACATGCCCTTCTTGCAATGGCTCAGGAGTGACCATTGAAAATCCATGTACTAAATGCCGAGGTGAAGGTAGAAAGAAATTATCAGACTCGATAAAAGTTGATATTCCACCTGGAGTTTGTGACGGAAATCGTTTGTGCTCTAGGGGTAGAGGAGATGCAGGGATGTATGGAGGGTCGAGTGGGGATCTTTATGTAGATATCAATATTAAGGAACACGCTCAATTTGATCGTGATGAAGATGACCTTTTTCATGAACTTTTTATCCCCTTCACTCTAGCAACACTAGGGGGCAATGTTAATGTTCCAACACTTCAGGGGAAAGTATCCCTTAAGATTCCTAGCGGTACTCAGTCTAACAAAACATTTCGTATTAGAGACAAGGGCATGCCGAACTTAAGATCGAGAGGAAAGGTTGGCGACCTGTATGTCAAAATTAGTATTCTTGTGCCCACAAAGCTAACAAAAGAACAAAGAGCAAAACTTGCAGAATTTGCTAAATTATGTGGAGAAAAAAACATAGAACCAGATGAAGGTTTTATGGATAAAATGAAAAAAATACTTTGATAGAATTACATGATCTCAGAAAGTTACATATCTATAGAAGAGGCGATAATAAAAAGAATAGAATTACGAAATAAAAATAAAAAATTAGCCCTCACAAACGGCTGCTTTGATCTTTTACATACAGGACATGTCTACGGATTACTCGAAGCATCAAAATTCGCAGATGAATTATGGGTTGCACTAAATACAGACGATAGCATTGCTAGTATAAAAGGGGAAAATCGCCCTATTGTAAAAGAATTAGAGCGTGCCTATATGCTGTCGGCATTGAGATGTGTTGATCAAGTTATTTTGTTTAATTCAAAAAACTTGAAATCTGAAATTCTAAAACTTAGACCAGATTATTATGTTAAATCAAATGATTATTCATTGGATACTATTAATGAAGAAGAAAAAGCAGCCCTCATTAAAGTTCGATCTATAATAAAGTTTGTCAAAATACTTCCAAAAAAAAGTACAACTAACCTTATTTCTCAGATTATTAACTTAGGAAATCATAAAATAACTTGAAAATCTCGATTCTTGGTTCGGGAAAAGGCTCGAATGCAAAATATATTTTATCGGAATTTGCAAAAGGTAAGCTGAACAAAGTTAATGAGATTTCGCTTTTCAGTGACAATGAAGCTTCTAATTTCTCCCAGTTATCTCTTGAATTTGGATGCTATTTCAAGCATATTCCATCAAACGAGGAGACATCAATTATTAAAGATAATGATGAAAATGAGTGGATTAAATCTATTTCAAATGTAAAACCAGACCTAATAGTTCTAGCAGGTTTTATGAAAGTTATCGGAATTAATTTTATACAACATTTCAAGGGACAAATTATTAATTTACACCCAAGTTTACTGCCAAAGTTCAAAGGATTACATGCAATTAAGAAGGCACATGACGCAGGTATTGCAAGGACTGGCTGCACAGTGCACTGGGTTAACGAAACTATTGATGGTGGTGAAATTATCGCACAATCAACCGTAGAGCGTTTGGACAGTGATTCTCTCGAGGACCTTACATCTAAAATACACAAAAAAGAACATTTTCTCCTCTCCCAGGTTATCTGTGCTCTTGCTGAAACTCAAAAGATAAACTCATAAATGATCAAGGTAAGTTCTCAAATCTCAAAGGAAATTGTAGATGAAATTGATATTTGCCTTAATGAAATAGCACCATCTAATTGGTCTGTGTATCAAGATAGAATAACCTTAGATGCGAATCTTGTGGGCTATTTTGAAAATGATAAAAAACAACACGAAATAATAACAGAATTCAAATTGTATTTTGATCCTATCTTGGATAACTCATGTAATGATCTCGTTTTTGACTTCATTGAAGACAAAGACTGGACAGAGTCATATAAGTCACACTTTAAACCTTGGGGGTATAAGGATTTTCACTGGATACCGTTATGGTTGAAAGAAGAATATACAAACCTTAATAAGAAAGATTTTGTTTTACTAGACCCAGGAATGGCCTTTGGTACAGGTAATCATGAAACAACAAGGCTTTGCTTACAGGCAATTGTTGATCTTCGTAAAAATAATCAAAACCCACTCACACTTTTTGATATTGGTTGCGGTTCTGGAATTATTTCAATCACTGGTTCCAAGCTAGGTTATTTGAAAATTTTTGCCATTGATAATGATAATGACGCTATAAGGATTTCAAAGGAAAATGCCCTGCTCAATCAAGTAAGTAATGTAAAGTTTGAACAACAAAACCTGCAATTTTATTGCTCTCAAAATACTTATGATATTGTTGTAGCAAACATACAGTCAGACATACTTATTGAGCAAAATAAAAAAATAATTAATTCAGCAAAAACCGTTTCCACAATACTGTTGTCTGGTATTCTTAAAAACGAGGTTCATACCGTACAGAACGCTTTTGACCAAGACATCGCTAGGAGAAAAATGTCCTACAAATCCATGATCATAGATGATGGTGAATGGAGTCTAATCCAGTATTCTATTGGATAATAATTTTACTAACTACCCACCTAAATAAGTAAGAGCTTTTGGTATGGGTAGCGTGTAGAAGGCAAATTGGTTAATTCCTAGTGATAATATTTTACTAGTAACAGTATCTCTAAGAGACTCGACACTATCAGGGCCAACTGAAGTATACACAAGAGCCCACTCTTCATTTTGCTGTTGATCATTATCACCTCTGTCAGAATCTATCATAACACCAAAATTTGTACTTACGCCAGGTGCACCGGTCTCCAGAATAGAATCATAGACTTCCCCATAGTGGTCACGTGGAACGATACAATAAAGCCCTACCAAATTATTTAAAAAAGTTGATTTTAATGATTGTGCTTTTGTAGCTTCGGGAGTGACGCGCCAATCTTTTCCGCCTTTTAGATCATCTAACGCAGATATAATTTGTTCCATATTAGCTCCGTGTGTAGAAGATGATACGGTACTGGAAACATTAATAAGGCCGGAATGAACAGGAATGGAATACATGAAACCTCTACCAGGTTCAGTAATTTTTCCCGCTCGAGCCATGTTACTGAAAACATCATCCGCTTCAGATTTATCTACAACACACCAAACAAACTCCTTTTCAGGACCTTTGGTAATACGAAGTAATGGTATCTTATCCCTTACCCCTCCACCTTCACCAAAAGTAACTGTAGGGCCTGGGGCACCACTTTGTAGGGCCGCCTTAGCAATATCATCAGCGATTCCTTTCTCACAAATACAACATATTGCCTCTAAGCTTGCTGCGTTTTGATTATCATCACTATTATTAAAGTCAGAAGTAATATTTGCAGGGAAAGATTTCGATACATGGGCATCGTTACAGTTCATGCTGAACACCGCACCAGACCCGATTTTATCAAGGTTTCCTGAATTAATAGCAGATTCTGTGACATCGCCTATAATGTCATCAGATACTAAAGCTTGTAACAGAATTTGTTCAGGCGCAGGGGGCGGAAACATTTTTTGAAGAAATCCACCTTCATTCAAAACAGATCCTCGTGCGGTTATTTGAAAGACGCCAGATGCACCAGCTTTTTTTAATGCTTTGGATACACGAACCACAGATTCTTTCGGGAGAATTAAGTTAAGGAGGGAAACTCCAGATGATTTAACTAGCTCACTCATAATTATGCTTTCTCCATTTCTGATTCATTTAACTCATCAACCTTGGGCTTTTTTCGCACAAGCAGTCCCACTGTAAGAACAGTGATGATAGGACCTACTGATGCAAGCGAAAGTACACCAAAACCATCAATAGCTCCAGTTTTTGCACCGATACCAAGACCCATCGCAAGCACAAGGGGTACAGTAATTGGACCCGTAGTAACACCGGCGCTATCCCAACCAAAATTAACAAAATCTTCGCTCGAAAAGAATGTTAAAATTAAAAGAAATGCATAAGGTGGGATTAACAAGTACCAGAGTTCTAAATTAAAAGCTATTTTAGCAACACCAGTTGCAATGCCAAGGGCAACGCCGGTAGCTACAGCTTGCATTAATAAATTTTTCTTAAATGCACCCACAGTTATTTTTTCTACCGTTGCACCCAATGCATTAAGTGCCGGTTCGGCGAGTGTTGCACCGTACCCTAAAATAAAACCAAAAAGAATCGCCAAGCATTTTCCAGCTGTAGAAGACTTAAAAAGAGGGTCAACAAAACCTTCGCTTTGCCAAGGTTGAATCGAGGTAAAGCTAGATACAACATTTCCTCCAAGTTGTTCACCTAATGGAGTTAAACCAAGTGCAATACCTAAATTAAAAAGACACATTCCAATAACAGCACAAGCAATACCAATGAATAATTCGTCTAAGTATTTTGGTTTCTGCCTTAACCCACCCATGAGAACAAGCAACAGAATAGAGCAAAGAGGAACGATTGCCCAAACAGCACCTTCAAGTGCTCCTCTGTCTTGGTCAGGTCCATCAAGTTGACCATTTTTCTCTGTATAATTAATACTACCATCATCATTAAAACCGTAAAAATCTTCTCCAGGATCGAGCAATCCGTTACCATTTTTATCCTCGTCGGGTTTGAATGTATTTGGGAAAAAATCAAAGTTGTTTGTAAAGGCTGTAGCAATATCCGCATCTTTATCCCAAACACCGTCTGGTGCCTTAAACCCTTCTCTTACCACATATGTCTTGGCTCCTTGTACTACTACATTTTCGCGGACATCTTCGGGATCGTTATCCAGTAAGCTAGGTACAATTTTACCCTCAGTTATTCTCGTTTTGATGGTATAACCTTCCGGTAACTTTTTATTTTTTTGAAGATAGTTATCAACATAGAGCCTTTCATCTTTTGAAAGCGACCAAAATAGAGAATCTTCGTCTACTGCTCCTGATGCAGCCATTCTTTCAGCCGCTACAATGTCACCAAATTTCTGGAAATCTTTTGGATAATTTTTACCGTATTCACCAGCATTGAGATGCCATTCTGCCTTGGAAAACTTTGCCATGTAGTAATTATCACCATTAAACAAATACAGTGCGTAGCACATGACTGCTAAAATAGGGAATAAGGATGCTAGTGTAACAACTCCAAAACCTGTATTACTCGACCCTCCAGTCGATACGATTCGGCAAACCCCGATTCCAAGAGCTAGTACCAAGGGAACGGTGACAGGCCCAGTAGTAACTGCACCACAATCCCAGGCTAGGCCAAGTACATGCTTCAACCTATCATCAGAAAACTGCATGTATAGAGTAATGCAGGATAAAATGACTACTCCAGCATAAATAAAAGGCTTGAGAGACCATCCCTTGTAAAACCTGAGCACCCCAAGAAGAACAGCGATGCCAACGCCAACACCAACGCAGTTAACGAGCATACCTGCACCGGTATTTAAAATAGTCCACAACAACGGAGCGGCTGTTGGGTCAACACCTGAACCAGCGGCCCTGAGCACACCAATAGCAGGTTCCGCAAAGGTTGCAAATGCTCCAAGTACAAAACCAAATGCTAAACTGGCAGGCAAACAAGGTATTCCAAAAATCTTCTTCCTTGGTAAAGTAGAGCCCAGTGTTTCACCAAGAGGCATTAAACCAAGTCTTAGGCCTTCCATGAAAAATGCTAGGCCAATAATAACAATCATTATTCCAACGGCTATCATTAAGGAATAAACAATTGGTAAGCCAAGGACCAAAACTTGAAATACTATTAGATAAAGAATAATAAACCAAACACACTGGATTTGCTCGACAACCTTGTCTTTGGAAAATGATAGCAAAATGCTAATCTTCTGCTTTAAGCTTAATTGAAGTTTTTTTTGATCAGATGATTGTTGTGCTGTCATAATAATAAACTATTAGGGATGAAAGAATATAGTCATTTAAAAGTACTTAAAGGTAAAGGGAAAGCATATTCCAAGATTGATCACATACTCCACGAAGCATTGGCAAGAGTTAAAGAAACTCTATTTACACCTTGATCAAGTTCGATAGGCACATTCCATGTTACTCCAATTTTGCCAAGTGCAGCCGTTCCGATTATGTAGAAATTTCCTTGAGGGATATTAGAGGCAATGGCAGAGCCGTTAATATCAGTTCTTACTCTTTTACCACGTCCATTTTCCACTTCTGAAATAAGTAAATTTCTTATCTTCTTTTGAAGATCAGGGTAACGAAATGAGTTTTTTCTAGATTTAGCCCACAACTCAGAATAGGAATCAACAGATGGAAAATCTAAAAGAGATATCCCTCCATTTGACAAAATGGTATTTAAATTTTCATTTACTATAAAAAACTCGGTGTAGAAAGCCTCTTTACTCTTTCCGTTGTAAGAAGTTACCACTGCATCAAAATTTAATGTACAGAAACTCGACAACTCATTGTTTGCAAGGTTTAGCTCGTTGTTCGTCGAACTTGATTTTAAAGAAAATTCTGGATCGGCAAGAAATACATTTTGCTTGGGAATGTTCTCGAGGCTTGAAATACGAGCTTCTAGAGCATCATTACGGTGCCTAAGATCTTTGATCTCGTTGGACTTAAGCAGTAGGCTGTTTTTAAGATTGCTAATCTCAGAATGAAATCCTGAAATTTCTGATTCTTCATAAGAAGGTTTTGGAAAATCCATTGCAATTTGCTTGGCTTCTCGGGGAGGCAGACCTTTAAGTCGGCGTACTTCAGCGAGTAGCTCATCATTGATCGATGATAGTGAAGCAATTGTTGTATCTTTGTCAGAATTAATTTTACGCAATTCTTCAATACTTTTCTGATGTTCTAAAGCCGATTCCTCAAGGTTATGAAGGGCAAGTTCAGCCCCTGTCTTAGAGATTCGATTAGTGGACTTTTTTAAATCAATATTTGGAACATCAGGAGAAGATTTGTCACTAACGATTGAATCAGCACCATTTACAATAAGGGCCTTTGAATTATTGCTGTCATTCAGGAGATCCTCAAGGTCACTAACTTTGCTTGAACTTGATATAAGACTTGAAACCTCATTATCAGTTGAATCGCTCAAAAAAAATTCTTGATCAAAATTTTGATCAGATTTTCCACAAGAGGAAATCCACAATATAAACAAAAGAAAAGAGAGACTTAATAATAGATCATTAAACTTCCGAAACATAATTAAGAACTACCAAAATATCTGTTCAACTCTTTGCAAGCACAATAATGAATAAGACCAACTTGTTATTTACAAAATATTTATTTATGAAATATTGATACCAATGTCTCATCATACCCTATTAGAGACCGATTTACTGGTTCATGAAAATCGTTTCCTAAAACAAACGATTGTATCCCTTAGGAACGAACTTGTAAAAAAAGAACAAGAATCAGAAGATTTGGTACAAGCAAAAGAAAAAGATTTAAATTCTGAGATCAATTACCTCAAAAGTGCAATAGAAAATCAAAGGTCTGAGCTTGAGAAAAAAATCATTTCGCACGAAGATGAAAAGCAGCAAATTACTCAGAACTTTAGAAATGATCATAAGCAATTCCAAAAGCTTATTTTGGGTCTAAGATCTTCATTAGAAAAAAAATCAGATGAAGTTGATGCTCAAAGGCAGAGATTATCTTCTACATTTAACCTGGAACTTACCAATTTAAAAGAACAAATCGAATCTTTGAGAGATGCACTTGATGCAAGCCGATTAGAGATTCAAGTCGCCAAACAGGAAGCAACAAGAGAAGCCTCAACTGAAATCTCTGCACTAAAAAAATCTTTGTTAAACCTGCGACAAAAAATTGAAGGATTAAGAGTCTTAAATGATCAAAAAATACAAAAAATTAGAGCAGATGCTGAAATTGAAAATGGTGGACTTCGGCAAACAATCTCCAAACTTCGAAATGAACTTGAAAAGTTTGAGTCCCAAAAAGATGATGAAGTCCAAAAAGCAATTTTAGGGAAATCAAGGGAAATTGCTGCACTCAAGTCCACTGTAACAACTACAAGAGAAAAAATATCCAAAATCCAAGCAGAGGAAGCTGCAAAAGCTCAGGTAAAGTTTTCAACATATGCACTCGAGGTAAACAACCTTAAGAAGACAATTGAGAAAATTCGAGAAGAACTTGAAAGCCAAAAACATAAAACCAGTCAAATAGAACAAGAGGCGAGAAAGTCATCTTTCGAGGAAATCAAGCAACTAAAATTAACCCTATCCAAGACTCGCGATAAACTTGAATTTCAAAAAAACTCCGAGGCCGATCACATTCAGAAAGTAAGAGCAAACAGCGAAACTGAAATAAATGTTCTTAAAAATTCAGTACAAGAGCTAAGAAAAGAGCTCGATAAAGCGTCATTTGATAAAAGTGAAGCTGTCCAGAAGGTAGAAAACACATATCGCTCGGAAATTTTGTTACTAAAACAGTCACTTTCAATTGCCCGTGACAATTTAGAGACAATCAAAGCTAGGCAAGACGACAAAATACAAAGATCTATCTCATCTATTAATAATCAAAATAGATCCTTAAAGAAAACAATCTTTGAATTAAGGGAAGAACTTGAAAAAGAATCTACTGATAAAAAAAATATAATAAACGATTTTCAATCTGCTAAAAGCCGTGAAATTATGCAGCTTAAGACCTCTCTAAGCCAAACGAGAGAAAAGCTTGACCAACAAAAGGCAAAATATGAGTCAGAATCTCAAAAGATTATTTCATTCAAAGAAAGTGAGATTACTAGCTTAAAGAATTTAATAGAAGTATTGAGAGATGAATTAGAGCACTCTAAAATTACCAGTGAAGATCTAGTACAAAAAAGCAAAAGTGAGTCAGAATCAGAGATCCAGCAACTCAAGTTATCTTTACAAAGAATGCGAGAACAGCTACAAAAACTTAGAGACAGTGCAGAAGAAAAACAGCAAGTCTCTATTGCTCATAAGGAAAGAGAAAATAGTAATTTAAAGAAGACAATATCAACGCTTAGATCAAATCTTGATGATGCTGAATTTAAATTACAGGATTCATTGCAAAAGTCAGAAGCCAAAACTAGTGCTAAGTTAAATTCGCTCAAACAAAGCCTTTCGCAAACAAGGGAAAAAATGGAGTACCTTGTTAATCAAAAAGACATAGATATTCAAAATGCTGTATCAGAAAGGGAGTCAACTATACAACAATTACAGAAAAGCATCACTCAATTGAGGGAGGAAGTAGAATTTCAGAAAAATTTAAAAATAGAAGCGATTCAAAAATCAACGGCTACTTACACCAATGAGAATTTACATTTAAAAAAGTCTATTTTGGATTTAAGGAAAGAACTAGAGAGAGTAAAAATAACAAGTGAGGACGCTATTCACAAAGCCAGATGCGAAAGAGAAAATGAAATTAAAGTTTTACAGGAAAACTTAGCAAGGCTTCGCTTAGATATTGAGGGTGAAGAAATTAAGAAACAAGAAATTGTTCAACAAGTAATAACCTCTAACCAAAATGAAATCAAACATTTCAAAAGAATGATCTCGACTCTTCGAGACGAACTTGAGCAGAGTAAAATTAATTTTGAGAAGACAAAGCAAGAAGATTTGCAAAAAAAAGAATCGGAAATGTTGCAGTTGCAGTCGACTATAATTGAATTGAGAACTAAACTTGAAAAATAATATGGTACAAAAAAAAGATAATAAATCTAAAAGAACTTCAAGGTTTTCTGATATGCTTCTACAAGTTACGAACGACCTTGCTAAAACCAAATCTTTAGACGAAGCACTTGAAGTTTTAGTAAAAATTACCACGACTACAATTGGAGCAGAAAGGGGTACCATTTTCCTGAACGACGCCTCAACCGGCGAATTATATTCACGTATTGCACAAGGAAACTTTAGAAGGGAGATCCGAATTTTAAATACCAAAGGGGTGGCAGGTTGGGTCTTCACACAAAATGAGGGTGTAATTATTCATGATGCCTACAAAGATGAAAGGTTTAATAAAGCTGTTGATGTTAGGACTGGCTTTAGAACAAAAAGTATCCTTTGTGCGCCTTTACGCACCGTATCCGGAGAGGAAATTGGTGTATCCCAAATACTTAATAAAATAGATGGTCAGTTCGAACAAGAAGACCTTGACCTGCTTGAAGCAATGACTGAACAAGCAGCTATAGCAATCCAAGGAAACATAATTGTTGAACAAATTGAAGCAGCCAGAAAACAAGAACTCGAGTTTCTCGATGTAGTTTCACAAGTTTCTTCAGAATTGGAACTAACACCTCTTCTACAAAAAATTATTACCACGATTTCCACAATGCTTGATTGTGAGAGAGCTACTCTTTTTATAAATGATGAAAAAACTAATGAGTTGTATACTGAAGTAGGTGAAGGTCTTGATGAAAAATCAGTTATCAGGTTTCCCAATCACCTAGGAATAGCTGGTACAGTTTTCACATCCGGAAAACCTGTCAATATTCCCCATGCTTATGCAGACTTGCGGTTTAACCCAAGCTTCGACAAACAAACGGGATTTTTCACAAGATCCATTCTGTGTATGCCTGTTCTAAATAAGGAAGGAAAAGCTATTGGTGTTAGCCAAGTTTTAAATAAGAGAGGTGGGTCATTTAATGCTGAAGACGAGAAGAGATTGGCTGCTTTTACTTCACAAATTTCAATGGGAATTGAAAACGCTAAACTGTTTGACGATGTTCAAAACCAAAAAAATTACTCTGAGAGTATTTTGTCTAGCATGCATGATGCTGTTCTTACCCTTGATGAAACTGGTGTTATTAAAACCTGTAATACGGCTGGACTACGCATACTTCAAGCTCCTGTTTTGAGCGAAGTACTGGGAAAAAAAGCTACAGACATTTTAACAGACCAGAATTCTTGGTTGCTTCAAAAACTAGACTCTGTAACCGAGCAAGAGGATTTCTTAGACACGGAAATCAAAATTGAAGGTGAAACTCTTTCCGTGAACATTTCTTTGATGCCACTAGTTGGACAAAAAAAAGAAAATCTCGGAGTAATGCTTATGATCGAAGATATTAGTTCCGAAAAAAGAATGAAATCTACTATGTCTAGGTATATGGATCCTGAATTAGCAGACCAACTGATGATGGGTGGTGATGGAAATGACATTATGGGGGGAAAGCAAAGTGTTGGAACAGTCCTTTTTTCGGATGTCAGAAGTTTTACCACTATTACTGAAGAATTAGGTGCACAAGGGACTGTGAAACTACTGAATGAATATTTTACGATCATGGTTGACTGCATAACGGATGAAGGTGGCATGCTAGATAAGTTTATTGGCGACGCCATGATGTGTATATTCGGCACTCCAGTGCCCCATGATGATGATCCTGATCGTGCAGTGAGAGCGGCAATTCGGATGATGACAGATTTAAATGTATTTAATGAAAAAAGGGCAACTGAAGGGAAGATGCCTATTGATCATGGTATGGGAATAAACACCGATTCTATTGTTTCAGGAAATATAGGATCTCCGAAAAGAATGGACTACACTGTAATTGGAGATGGAGTAAACCTAGCTGCAAGAATAGAAAGTGCATGTAAACAATATGGTGCTCATATTTTAATTAGTGAGTTTACACAAAAAGCAGTTAAGGCGACGTATAGAACCAGGCAAGTAGACTACATGATAGTAAAAGGAAAAACTGTTCCAGTTGGCGTCTATGAAGTATTAGATTTCCATACCGAAAAATCATACCCAAACCTTGCTGATGCTCTTGGAGTTTTTAATGAAGGATACAGATCATGGACTGACGGCAAATGGGATCAGGCCATTAAGTCTTTTAAAAATGTACATAAAATAAATCCAAACGATAAAGCAGCACAACTGTACTTAGATCGATGCGATTACATGAAAAAAAATCCACCCAAAGAGGAATGGTCTGGCGTTTGGGTAATGAAGACAAAATAGCTAATTGATAAAATGAATCCAAGAACCCATTTGGAAAAAGCAATAAATTTAAATCCTGATTTTTCAGAAGCGTATTTTGAACTTGGATTACTCGAAAAACTAGAAGGAAACCAAGCGGATGCTCTAAAATTATTTAAAAAAGCCGTATCAATAAACAAAAATTTCGCAGAAGCAGAATGTGAGCTTGCCATTACCCTAATGAACACTGGGGAGCTTGAGGAATCGAAAGACCATTTTCTAAATTCTTTAGAAATTAATCCTAATTATGCAGATGCCTATTATAATTATGGATTATTACTGACCAAGTTACATGATATTGAGGAAGCTAAAAATAACTTCGATAAGGTAACTGAAATCAATCAGAATTACGCAAAGGCTTATTATCAAAAAGCAAGGTTACTTGTACATGCTGATGATTATGAGTCAGCACGGAAAAACTATGAAACAGCGATCGATATAGATAATGAATTTGTAGACGCTCATTACTACATGGCCAAACTTTTGTCCGGAGGTGTAGCAACAGATAAAGAAGGTACTATTATCGACAGGACCGATATACCTGAAGCAAAAAAACACCTACATAAGATCCTCAAACTTAAACCAAATCACATTAAGTCCTTGTATAATCTTGCTAAGATTGACTACGAAAAAGAAGATTTTAACCGGGCAGAAACAAATCTTAACAAAG
>Ga0255783_10002251_pt1 | contig 19502 bp, 14 predicted proteins | sample 011ome_22_FD_179981 | JGI IMG/M metagenome (GOLD analysis project Ga0255783, IMG submission 179981) | Coastal salt marsh microbial communities from the Groves Creek Marsh, Skidaway Island, Georgia - 011507BT metaG (version 2) | ecosystem: Environmental > Aquatic > Marine > Intertidal zone >... | reverse complement strand
CTAAATTTTTAGATGGGGGAGAATCAAATGGTTTTGAAAGAGAAATTTTAGAAAAAATTTGGAAAGATTGGGAAGCATTTGCATCATATGCTTTTAATAAATCTCATTCAACTTGTTATGCACTAATTGCTTATCAGACAGCTTATTTGAAATCTCATTATCCAGCAGAATATATGGCTGCAGTGTTGTCAAATAACATGAATGATATCAAACAAGTCAGTTTTTTTATGGAAGAATGTAAAAGAATGTCTATTAAAGTTTTAGGACCAGATGTAAATGAATCTTTTTATAAGTTCACTGTAAACAACGATAATGCAATAAGATTTGGAATGGGTGCTGTCAAAGGAGTTGGTTCAGGTGCTGTTAAGACAATAATTGAGGGAAGAAAAGAACAGAAATACAAATCAATATTTGATATGACTAAGACTATTGACCTACGTTCTGCAAACAAGAAAGCTTTTGATAGTTTGGTTTATGCAGGTGGGTTTGACTCTTTTACAGGAATAAATAGAGCACAATATTTACAGGATAATGGAGATGGAATTACATTTATTGAAAAAGCTATAAAATTTGGAGCAAAATTTCAAGAAAATAAAAATTCTGCACAAGTAAGCTTGTTTGAAAATACTGATGAAGTTCAGATTCAAGAACCTATAGTTCCACATTGTGATCCATGGCCAACTTTAGAAGAACTAAAATTAGAAAAAGAAGTTGTAGGAATATACATATCAGGCCATCCCTTAGATGATTTTCAAACCCCTTTGAAGCATTTTTGTAATGCTCCTTTAGAAGTTTTAAAAGACTTAAATTCTTTATTGAACAAGGAACTTAGAATTGGGGGTATTATTGGGGAAGTAGAGCATAAAGTATCAAAAAATGGAAAAGGTTGGGCTAGTTTTATCGTAGAAGACTATACTGACTCCTTTGAATTTAGAATTTTTGGAGAAGAGTATTTAAAATTTAAACATTTTCTTTTTGAAAATAATTTTATTTACATGAGGCTTTTAATTAAGGAAGGTTGGCGCAATAGAGAAACAGGAAAGACGGGTGATCCTAGAATTAGTTTTTTATCTTTTCAACAACTACAGGACACATTAGAAAAAAATTCTAAAAAATTAACTCTTCAGTTAAGTATTAATGATCTGGATGAAAAAAAGTCTAAAGAAATCATTAATATGTTCAAGAAATTTAAAGGGAAAAATCAGCTTGAATTCGCTTTTTTTGAAAATGATGAAAAAATAAAACTTACCATGTTGAGTGAAAATCATAAAATTTCAATTAATGAGGACTTGATTTCAAAAATTAAGGAAAAGAAAATCCATTTTAAAATATCATAAATTTTAAATTAAAAGAACATAACAATCAAGAATTATTTAACTAATTTTGTCCAGTAATATAAAATATATTGATATGGCATTAGAAATAACAGATGCAAATTTTGATGAACTAGTTTTAAAATCAGACAAACCCGTAATGGTTGATTTTTGGGCTGAATGGTGTGGACCATGTAGAATGTTGGGCCCTATTATTGAAGAAGTTAGTAATGATTATGAAGGCAAAGCCGTTGTAGGAAAACTAGATGTTGATTCCAACCAAGAATTTGCTGCAAAATTTGGTGTTAGAAATATTCCAACAGTTTTAGTTTTTAATGGCGGAGAGTTAGTTAAAAGACAAGTTGGCGTATCTCCAAAAAATGTTTACACAGAAAGTTTAGACGAATTACTTTAGCAATACAAATTAATTTGCGTAATTAAAAATGCAATGTATATTTGCATTCGCTAATCAAGGTCTGGTAGTTCAGTTGGTTAGAATACCTGCCTGTCACGCAGGGGGTCGCGGGTTCGAGTCCCGTCCAGACCGCAAAAATCCTCCAAGCTGGAGGATTTTTTGTTTCTTTTTAAAATCAAATTACTTTTACTAAAAACATTTTCAAATTGAGCAATAAAAAGTTTAGTAGTAAAAATCCAGCATTAATTTTAGTTGATATTCAAAAAGCATTTTTAGAAAAGGATTATCCCGGTTTTAAAAGAAATAACCCTAATGCGGAAATGGTTTCTGGAAAAATATTAAAGAAATGGAGGGAATTAAAATTGCCTATTATTCATGTAAGGCACAGCTCAAAAAATCCAAATTCAAAACTTCATAAGTCAAAACCTGGTTTTGAGTTTAATGATTTTGTCAAACCCATTAATGATGAACTTGTAATAACAAAAAAAGTAAACAGTGCATTTATCGGAACCAATTTAGAGGAAATATTAATTAAAAATAAAATTAATACTATTGTATTCGTTGGAATGACCACCAATCATTGTATATCTTCAACTGTGAGAATGTCAGGTAATTTAGGGTTTGAAACTATTCTCATTTCTGATTCAACAGCATGCTACAACACAAAAGGAATAGATGGACAAATAATTGATTGTGATACAATATTTGAAGGTGCTATAGCTAGCCTTAACGAAGAATTTTCAACTGTTATTAGATCTGAAGAGTTATTTGATTTACTAATTTAATTTCAATATAGTATATATAAGTTATTTTCAATAATGTTAATTATATATATATTTTTAAAATAAACCTATCTAATTCAACTAAAAGTTTATTTAAGTAACAAGTTTATAGTATTTTAAAAACAAAAACTTATATTTGTACACGTTGTGTTACCTGCAAAATGCAGGAGGTTTGTAGAGAACCGATGAAGAGCTTTCCTTTTGGGAAGCTTTTTTATTTTATTCAAATTTGACAACGAGGCTAAAATTGTTTAATTTGATGTGGTGAGATACGTTATAATATTTTTACTAATTATTTCTTGTTCGACTGTAAATAAAGATTTAAAGCTTAAATTACTTCCATCTGTAAAGTCAATTTCAACATCAAATCAAATCTCAAATATCAATCCTAACGAAGATCTTATTGCATTTTCAAATTCAAATCACCAGCTACCTATTTTATATTCAAATACTAGAAAAATTTCAATAGGAGAAAATAAGAAATCCAAAATAGAGTTTGATATTGACAGTGAAATTGACCTTCCAAGAGAAGGCTATTCATTAGAAATTTTAAAAAATAAAGTCAAAATAATTGCAAAAGATCAAGCAGGTTTGTTTTATGGGTTTATAACACTCGATCAAATATTAGAAGATTCAAAAAATAAAAATATTAATCTTCCAGTTTTATACATTGAGGATTTTCCTTCACTAAAGTTTAGACCCATTCACTTAGATTTAAAACATCATACGGAAAAAAATTCATACTACTTTGACTTGATCGATGATTTAGCTAAAATAAAAGTTAACGGAATCATTGTTGAATTTGAAGACAAATTAAAATATGAATTGAGGTCTGAAGTTGGTTCTTCTGATTCTTTTACAATTGAGTGGTGGGTGAACCTTAGTGAATATGCTCAATCAAGAAACATAATGATAAACCCATTAGTTCAAGGGTTGGGTCATGCATCCTATATATTAAAACATGAAAAGAATTTTTCACTTAGAGATGATCCTACAAGTGACTGGGCCTTCAACCCTTTAGATCCAAAAACCTATGAATTGCAATTTGATTTATATTTAGATGCAATTAAAGCAACACCATATGGTAAATACTTACATGTTGGTGGAGATGAAGTTCATTTGACAAAAAGAGATAATAAATCTGAACTTGAGTTAAATCTAATTTGGCTAAATAAAGTTTGTGCATTTGCTAAAAAACACAATAGAACCCCAATTTTTTGGGATGATATGCCTTTAAAGCATGCTGGTTTTTGGAACTCAATTTTTGATGATAAAATGACTGAAAGTCAAGTAGATGAACTTTGGAATAAAAATGAAATTAATTTGATGAATTTTATAGAAAAATTTCCCAAAAATGCCATATATATGAGATGGAATTATCAAAAGTCGCATTCATATGGTAATTTAAAAGCTATGGATTGGTTTATAAAAAATGATTTCAAAGTTATGGGAGCTACTGCAGGTCAAACAAGGTGGACACTTATGCCTCAAAATCAAAGTAATATTCCTCAAATTAAATCTTTCGCACTAAGTTCAATTAAAAGAGAACTAGATGGTTTACTGTTAACATTATGGGATGATGATTCTCCTCATTTTGAGCTATATAAAAGAGGAATAGCTGCATTTTCTGAGTATAGTTGGTCTGGAAGTAATTTAACTCCAGATGAGTTTAAATCAATTTACAGATTTAGAAATTTTGGACATTTGTTTTACAAAGATTCATATGAATTTATTGATCTTCTTGAAAAACCTGTTTCTTTATGGCTAAATATGTTACTTTCTGAAGATGGTTGGAGACCAGGATTATCAAAAAAGAAAAATCCATTAGAAACAGACATTATTGACTTACCAGATTTAAACAAAAGGGGTGAATGGTCAAAAAAATATTTACAAAAAATTAATAATGCTAAAGAGTCTTTGAAAATCTCTAAAAAAGTTGATAAAATAATCAATGATATAAAATTAAAAAGTTTAAAAAATAACTACACATTAGAAGTTTATAGCCAAGTTAATCAACTTACAAAATATGCTGCCAACTTGATTTTAAAATTAGAAAAATTGGATAAAAGTGGAGAATTTAATAGTATATATGGTATTGAGAATGAATTTGTTAATATGAGGATGAATTTTGAAAATATTTACAAAAAAACTAGAATTATCAATAAACCTAATGACTATATTTTGGACCAGGATCATCATCATCATCCCGCAAATCAAACTATTAATTTTGACTGGCAATTTCTAGCTGAAATTATGTTATTAGAAAAAATAAAACAAACCTATAATCATGAAAATATTTAAATATTGTTTTTTAACACTTTTTTGTTTAACACAATCTTGTAGTAATGATCAATCTGACTGGATTTACTTATTTGATGGTAAAACAACAGATGGTTGGAGAGCATATAATGGAGATGAAATTCCTGAAAAATGGGCTGTTGTTGATGGAGAGTTGACTTTTAATACAGATCTTAAATTAGAAGAAGATTGGAAGGGTGGAGGAGATATAATTTATTATAAGGAACAATTTAAATACTTCGAGTTGTATTTAGAATGGAAATTACCTAAGGGTGGAAATAGTGGTATTTTTTATAATGTTCAAGAGGGATATGATGCACCATATGCTATTTCCCCAGAATATCAATTATTAGATGATAATGGTTGGGAACAAATTAATAATCAAAAACTAGAAGAGTGGCAAAAGGCAGGTGCTAATTACGCTATGCACGAACCTGATTTAACTAAAAAAAAATTAAATTCATTTGGACGTTGGAATTCATCTAAAATTGTTTATTCAGAAAATAAGGTTCAACATTGGTTAAACGGAGAATTACTTTTAGAATTTATTCCATACTCAGAGGACTGGTATAAAAAAAGAAATTCTGGAAAATGGGATGAATTTCCTGATTACGGAAAATACAAAGAAGGATTTATTGGGTTACAAGACCATGATAGTCCAATTTGGTTTAGGAATATAAAAATTAGAAAACTTTAATTAGTCAAAATCTATTTGAGAAATAACTTCGATAATTTTATCTACCCATAATCTATACATTTCACCGCTGGGGTGTAAACCGTCATCTGCAATCAAGTCTGTATTAGTTAAAGCTCTTCTTGAAATTGTTGTAACATCAAAAAATCTTACACCTCTTTTTTCAGATTCTTCTTTAATTACAGAATTAAAATCATCAATTTCTTTTGATATTTTTCCTCTGTCATAGGGAGCACCATAGGGACTTGAACCCCAATCAGGAATTGAAACTATAAAAAGTCTTTCTTTTCTATTATCAACTAATTCTATTGATTTTTCTAAAATGCCTATAAATTCAGGTCTAAATCCATTCGCATCCTGTCCCTGAAATTGATTGTTAACTCCAATTAAAAGTGATACTAGTCCGTAAGGTGCACTCAGATTTGATTTATTCATTTCATCTATTAATTCATCAACTCTCCATCCGGTTTGTGCAATAATTTGTAATGTGTCGATTGAATTGGTATAATTTTTTAATTTTTCTAAAAATTGCACTGGCCATCTATCACTTACATCAACAGATTGTCCTATTGTATAACTGTCTCCCAGAGCAAGAAATTTTGATGTATTTATACCAATAAAATCTTTTTTAAAGGTTGCTGTTATATTTTTTGTTTTATCTATTGTCACATTTACAGGATTAGACGAATCACTATCAATGTCTCCTGTCCATCCTACAAATGACCACCCGTTAGATGGAATAGCAAGAATTTCAATTATACTTCCATGAATATATTCTTGTTGTGAGCCACTTTTGATTAATCTATTTATAATTCTTCCTTGACCATTAACACTAAGGTTAATTTCATGTTTTTTCTTTTCAAAATTTGCAATAATTTTTTTATCGGAAATAACAGAAATCTGAACAATAGAATCAGACCCACTTGCATCACCTGACCAACTTAAAAAATTAAAATTTTTAGAAGGTGTTGCTTTTAACTCTAGTATTTCTCCTTCATTGTAAAGATCAGTTGGAAAGTTGATTGTTCCGCCTAATTCTGGTTCACTCTTTAGCTCAACCATAAATTGAGTAGAGTCTTTAGAACAAGAAATAAAAAATAAGAAAAGTAAAATTTTATATTTGAACAATTTTTAGGCTTTTGTTAATTTAAAGCAAATATTGTGCAAAGATAATCGCTACAAGCTCCAGCCTTTTCTGTACTCTTTATGTAATAAAGCGTTAGCCTTTTCATTATTCTTGAATCTAAAATTTTTAGAATCCCATTCAAGTTTTTGATTTTTTAGGCGAATAGCAATCATACCTAGTAATGCCATTTCCGTAAGAGGACCTCCGTAATCAAAGGAGGAACATGCAGGCTTACCATCCTTACAAGCTCTAATCCAATCCCCTTCATGAGTAGTATTTACGCGTGGAATATATGGGTCAGGCTGTCTATAGTTAAGCATTTTTTCTTCTGGAATTATTTTCACACCATTCGCTCCATGTGAGTCATGAGTAATTTTACCATTGTCACCAATAAACATTGCACCACTTAAAGAAAATTGTTCTCCTTGTTTAAATTCATCTGGGATAGCAGGTTGAATTCTTCCATCTGACCAAGTTAAATTTAATTCAGGATGCCTTCCTCTTTTAGGAAATTTCATTCGAACAATAGAAGCTGAGGGATAAGTTTGAGATTCAATCTCTGGAATATAATGTGTTGATGTAGCTTGTATTTCTGTAGGTGCACCTAGTTCTAAAGCATAAAATGCAGGATCTAAAATATGACATCCCATATCACCCATGGAACCAGTACCAAAATCAATCCATGCTCTCCATGCCAAAGGATGGTAATCTGGGTGATAATCTCTAAATTGTGCTGGACCTAACCATAAATCCCAGTCTAAACCATCAGGAATTGGAGGTTTATCTTTTGATTTAGCTTTTACTGCAAAAGTATCCCATGCATGTCCACCAACTGGTCTATCAGTCCAAGCATATAGTTCTCTCACTGGACCAATGGCATCATCATCAATCCACTCCTTGAGTTTTCTGATTTCGTCAGATGATCTGCCTTGATTTCCCATCTGAGTTTGAACATTGTATTTTTTTGCAGCTTTAGTTATTTCACGAGCTTCATAAACGGTATGAGTTAAAGGTTTTTGACAGTAAACATGCTTACCCATTTTAATTGCTTTCATTGTAATAACTGCATGATTATGATCAGGAGTAGCAACAATTACAGCATCAATATCCTTTTGTTTGTCTAACATAACTCTGTAATCTTTGTAAACTTTAGCTTTTGGATATGTATCAAATGTTGGTTTGGATTGATTAAAATCTACATCACATAATGCTACTATATTTTCGTCCCTACATTGATGAATATTATTTGAACCCATGCCCCATTTTCTAACGCCTACTGCAGCTATGTTTAATTTATCACTTGGAGCTATAAATCCTTTTCCACCAAGTACATGTCTAGGAACAATAAATAGAGGAGGAACTATAACAGATTTTTTTAAAAAATTTCTTCTGGAGTTAGTCTTTTTTCTCATAAAAAATATGTTTATTTTAAATTTAACAGTTATATGTTATCAAAACAAATTTCAGTAGGTTAATATTAATTTTATAGTTAGTTTTTTACGATTGATCTTATTTTCATTTAATTAATTTAATTTTTCATTAAATTTAAAGTAGACTATATTTAATATGAAAAATCAAAGAAGAAATTTTATTAAATCATCTGTTGCTTTGGCTTCATTAAGTGTAATATCACCTCAAATATTAGCATCAACAAAAAATAATATTTTACGGACTGCTCATATTGGTGTTGGCGGAATGGGAGCTGCAGATTTAAACGACATAGCATCTCATAAATCTGTCGTGGTGACAGCTTTGTGTGACGTTGATTCTAAGGCCCTGGCTAAAGCATCTAAGCTTTTTCCGAATGCAAAAGTTTATAAAGATTACAGAGTAATGCTTAATGATCTTAAAGACTCAGTAGATGCTGTTGTGGTATCTACACCAGACCATACTCATGCTCCTGCCTCAATGTTAGCAATGAGTTTAAATAAGTCTGTTTATTGTCAAAAACCTCTAACCCATCATGTTAGTGAATCAAGGGCAATGAGAAAATTGGCGAAAGAAAAGAATTTGATTACTCAAATGGGAATACAAGTTCATTCTTTTTATGACTATAAATTAGCCACTTTGCTTATCCAATCTGGAATAATTGGTAAAGTGAGTTCTGTTAGAGCATGGTGTCCAAAAAATTGGGGATATGATGGTCCTAAGCCAAAAGATAAGGATCCTGTTCCAGAAAATTTAGATTGGAATTTATGGCTTGGAACCTCCTCTGAAAGACCATATAAAGATAAAATATATCATCCTCTTAATTGGAGAAAAATTGTTGATTTTGGATGTGGTACACTCGGGGACATGGGTGTTCATATTTTTGACACGCCATATAATGCACTTGAATTAGACGTTCCGATAACCATTAAAAACAATTGTAGAAAACCCAATGAATTTGGATTTCCTGAAAAAAATTTAGTTACTTATGAATTTCCAGGGACAAAGTATACTACCGAAAAATTAAAATGGGTGTGGGAAGATGGATCAGGTGTTCCAAAAAAACATAAAGATTTAAAATTACCAAATAAAGATAAGCTTCCCATGCAAGGCGCAATGTTCATTGGTGAAAAGGGCAGACTTTTACTTCCTCATTTTATGGAACTTCCAAAACTTATAGTTGATAATAAATATGTGGAATTAGATTTAACTGAGTTTGAAAAATCAGGTCAAATAACAAACAAGCCTGTTCGTGACTATTCAGGCGAATCATATCTTCACTATCATCAATTTGTAGATGCATGTTTAGGGAAAGATACTTGTTCAGCTCCTTTTTCGTACTCAGCAAGACTAACTGAAACAATTCTTTTGGGTGTAATCGCCGGAAGATTTCCTGGAAAAACACTCCATTGGGATAACAATTTAGCAAAATTTAAGGAAGAGGAGGCCAATAAGTTTTTGGACTCACCCTACAGAGAATTCTAAAGCTCTATTAGTAATCTTCTTCAATTTTTATTAAATTGATTGTATGAAGGGAATTTTCTTAATATTCTTATTTTCTTTTTCATTTTCTTTTTCACAAAATGATTTTAATAGTTACAATCAACTGATTTTAGATAAAAATTATAATCTTGAAATGGTTCCAATTCAGGCAGGAGAATTTTTAATGGGTAGTCCTTTAAGTGAAAAAAATAGACTCGCTGATGAAGGTCCTCAAAGAAGTGTGAAAGTTGATTCTTTTTGGATGGCAAAATATGAAACAACATGGGATCTATTCAATTTATTTGTGTCTAGATCCTTAGATATATATCAACCAATCTTTGATGAAGAAAGCGAAGTTAATATTGATATTGATAGAATTTCTGGAGCAACAACTCCTTATGTAGAAATGAGTTTTGGAATGGGGACTGATGGATATCCTGCTATTTCAATGACACAACTTGCTGCAAAAAAATTTTGCCAATGGCTTTCAGCTATGACTGGAAACTTTTATAGATTACCGACTGAAGCCGAATGGGAGTATGCATGTAGGGCTGAATCCACAACTGCCTATTACTTTGGAAATAACGAAAAAGATTTAGACGAATATGCGTGGTTTAAAAATAACAGTAACAATAAATATCAAAAAGTTGGACAAAAGCTTCCAAATAAATGGGGTTTATATGACATGCATGGTAATGTCTCTGAATGGACTTTAGATGCATATGATTCATCTTTTTATAAAGAATCTAAAGCTCAACTTGATAATAACCCATATAACAAACCTGTTAAACTATATCCAAGGGTTGTAAGAGGAGGCTCCTGGAAAAGTTCAGATTATAGACTTAGAAGTGCATCAAGACAAGGATCTTCAAAACAGTGGAAAAAACAAGATCCTCAAATTCCACGAAGTAAGTGGTGGCACACTGACGCACAGTTTATAGGATTTAGAATCATACGTCCATACAAAACTCCAAGCCCTCAAAAACAACAAGAATATTGGAATAACTAAATTTTAGATAATGAAAAGAAGAACTTTTATAAAAAATTCAACAACTGCAAGTGCTGGGTTTATCTCACTAAATTCTTTTGCATATAATATGGAGAGTTCGCAAAAATATAGTTTCAATTTGAAGTATGCCCCTCACTTTGGTATGTTTAAACATCATTCAGGTAGTGGTATAATTGATCAATTAAAATTCATGAACGAACAAGGATTTTCTGCTTTTGAGGATAATGGTATGAAGAATAGAGATGAAAAAACTCAAAAGAAAATTGGAGAATTTTTACAAAAAAATAATATGGAAATGGGAGTTTTTGTTGCCCATAAAATTTATTGGAATGAACCAAATTTAGCTAGTGGAAACATAAATAAAAGAAGTGAGTTTTTAGATGATATTAAACAATCTGTTGAGGTTGCAAAAAGAGTAAATGCCAGATGGATGACAGTTGTTCCAGGTCATTTAGATTTAAATTTAGATATCAATTATCAAACACATAATGTAATTGAAACTTTAAAACAAGCGTCAGGAATTTTAGAAAATCACAATTTAACTATGGTTTTAGAACCATTAAATTTTAGAGATCATCCAGGGTTGTTTTTGACTGAAAGTCCGCAAGCATATCAAATTTGCAAATCGGTAAACTCACCCTCATGTAAAATTCTTTTTGATATTTACCATCAACAAATTCAAGAAGGTAATTTGATTCCAAACATTGAATCCAGTTGGAGTGAAATAGCATATTTCCAAATTGGTGATAATCCAGGAAGGAATGAACCCTTAACAGGAGAAATTAATTATAAAAATATTTTTAAATATATATATGAAAGGGGATATAATGGTATCTTAGGGATGGAACATGGTAATTCAATTAAAGGAAAAAAGGGTGAATTAAAATTGATTAGTTCATATAAAGAGGTTGATAATTTTAAATAATGTTATTATGAATAAAAAACAATTTTCAAGGAGATCATTTGTGAAATCAACTGCATTGACTGGCGGTGCATTATTATCATCTTCTTTTACTATCGAAGCGATGGCCAATAGCTCTGGCAATAAAAAGTTAAAGTTAGCTTTAGTTGGTTGTGGTGGAAGAGGAACAGGTGCAGCGGTACAAGCTCTTAGAGCAGACAATGATGTGGAATTAGTAGCAGTTGCTGACGCTTTTAGCGACAGGATTGAATCAAGCTTAAGAGCAATTTCGGAAGAATTGGATGGAGAGAGGATAGTTAAAGTAAAAGAAAAAAGTAGATATGTAGGATTTAATTCCTATCAAAAAGCTATTGATAAAGCTGATGTAGTCATTTTAACTACACCACCTGGTTTTAGACCACTGCATTTTAAATATGCAATTGAAAACGATAAACATGTTTTTATGGAAAAACCTGTTGCTACAGATTCTGCTGGTGTAAGACAGGTTTTAGAGTCAGCTAAATTAGCCAGCAAAAAAAATCTTAATGTTGTTGTTGGTCTACAAAGAAGATATCAAAACAGTTACAATTCGACATTAGACTTTATTAATAATGGAGATATTGGAAAGATTCTTTCAGGTCAAGTATATTGGAATAGTGCTGGTGTATGGGTTAACAAAAGAATTCCTGGTCAAACTGAAATGGAGTATCAGATGAGAAATTGGTATTATTTTAATTGGCTTTGTGGAGATCATATTTTGGAACAACACATTCATAATATTGACGTTGCCAATTGGTTTATTGGAGAATACCCAAAATCAGCTGCTGGAATGGGTGGAAGAGAGGTTAGAAATGGAATAGATCACGGAGAAATTTTTGATCACCATTATGTGGAATTTAATTATCCTGGGGGGGCAGTTGTTTCAAGTCAATGCAGGCATCAACCAGGAACAAAATTCGATGTAAGAGAAGCTTTCCAAGGTACTAAAGCAAACATCAAAATTTCAGGAGACTATTCTAAAATAGATGGACATGACGGGAAGAATATTTATGTTCATGATTCATCAAATGATAAAAGTCCATATCAAATTGAGCATGATAGATTATTTGAATCAATAAGAAATGGTGAGGTTATTAATGATGCAGAATATGGTGCTAAATCAACTTTAACGGCTATAATGGGAAGAATGGCAACTTACACCGGAAAAGAAATTACTTGGGAACAAGCATTAAATTCAAATCAAATATTAGTTCCCGATAATTTGAATTGGAACTCTACACCACCAACATTACCAGATCAAAATGGAAGATATAAAATTCCTAAACCTGGTATAACTCAGATTAGCTAATATGAAAAGATTATTAATATTTCTTTTGTTTTTTTATTCCTGCTCTAACCAGGAGGAAGATCTAGATGATTTAAAAAATCTAACATGGACTCAGAAAGAGTTTACTATGAACCATGAGTGACTTGAAAGAGAATATATATTATATAAACCAAAAAATTTTTCTGAAAATGGACCTTTGGTGATGATGCTTCATGGCTATTCCAGTAACAACAACAACTTACTATCTTATTCAAAAATGAACGCAATTGCTGATCAAAATGGATTCATGATATGTTATCCTCAAGGAGCAATAACGTATCTCACAAATCAATCTCATTGGAACGCAAATTTACAAATGAGTGATGTAAATGATATTGATTTTCTTTCTGATTTAGTTATTGAAATTCAAAAACAGTTTAAAGTAAGTAAAGAAAACGTTTTTGTGGCAGGAATGTCTAACGGAGGTTTTATGTCTTATACTTTAGGATGTGAGAGATCAGATATATTCAAGGCCGTTGCTTCTGTAACTGGTACAATGAGTGGATATGATTGGGAAAACTGTTCACCTGAATATAAAATACCTGTAATGCAGATCTCAGGAACAATTGATAGAACTGTTCCTTGGGATGGGACAATGAACACTGCTTTTGGATGGGGTGGAGCTCCTCATATTTTAGATGTAATGGAATTTTGGTCAGATTTAAATGCTTGTACAAAAGATGAGTTAATCAACATTCCTGATATTGACAAATCAGATAATTCCACTGTGAGTTTAACAAAGAAAAAAGGTGGTAGTTATAATAATGAGGTTTGGTTTTATAAAATTGAAGGAGGCGGTCATGATTGGCCTGGTGCATGGGGGAATAAAGACATAGACGCTAGTGAAGAAATTTGGAAATTTTTTGATTTACACATTAAATAATTATACCAACAAGTCTTTTATAACATTTCCAGACACATCCGTTAATCTAAATCTTCTTCCCTGATGTTTGTATGTCATTTTTGTATGATCAATCCCAAATTGATTTAAAATAGTTGCCTGTAGGTCATGAACATGGACTGGATCTTTAATTATGTTGTAACCTAAATCATCTGTTTCACCATAGGAAAATCCAGGTTTAATTCCAGCACCAGCCATAAATATTGTAAATGATCTTGGATGATGGTCTCTTCCGTAATTAGTTTCAGTTAAATTTCCCTGACAATAATTAGTTCTACCAAATTCTCCTCCCCAAACTACCAAGGTATCCTCCAATAACCCTCTTTGTTTTAAATCCATTATTAATGCTGCTGTTGGTTGATCTACATCACTACTTTGACCCTTAATTTGGTTTGGTAAATTTTCATGCTGATCCCAACCCATGTGGTACAATTGAACAAATCTTACATCTTTTTCAATTAATCTTCTAGCTTGTATACAGTTGGCAGCATATGTTCCAGGTTTTTGTGCATTAGGACCATACATTTGTAGAATATGGTCGGGTTCATCGGAAATATCCATAGTTTCTGGAACAGATGTTTGCATTCTGTAGGCCATTTCGTATTGAGCAATTCTGTTACTTATTTCAGGATCCCCAAATGCAGTTTCCTGTTGATAATTTAGCTCTGCCAAATAATCTAGCATTTTTCTTCTCTCTTGTTTAGTAACACCTTCAGGATTTTTTAAATATAAAACAGGGTCTTTTGCTGATCTAAATTGTACACCTTGGTGAAGAGAACTTAAAAACCCGTTGCCCCAAAGCCTTGAGTAAAGTGGTTGACCTTTTGGTCTACCTGTTCCATTTGAAAGGAGAACAACAAATGAAGGCATATTATTATTTAAACTACCAAGTCCATAACTCATCCAAGATCCCATACTTGGTCTTCCTGGCTGTTGAGATCCTGTTTGAAAAAATGTTATTGCAGGATCGTGATTAATTGCTTCAGTGTGCATAGATTTTACAAAACAAAGTTCATCAGCAATTTTTCCAACATACGGCATTAACTCACTTACCCATGCTCTTGATTCTCCGTATTGTTTAAATTTATAACTACTTCCAACTAATGGAAAGTTGTCTTGACCCGATGTCATTCCTGTTAATCTTTGACCATCTCTAACAGATTCTGGGAGGTCAATTCCTCTAAGTTGATTTAATTTGGGCTTGTAGTCAAATAAATCCAACTGTGATGGGCCACCACTTTGAAACAAGTATATAATTCTTTTCGCTTTAGGGGCAAAATGTGGAAGATTTAAAGCATTAGTATTTAATGAATCAAATGGGTTTGTTTCTTTTCCAAAATTAAAAGGATCTAACAGCGATCCTAGAGCAAGACCACCAATACCTAACCCCGCTTTTTTTAAAAAATTACGTCTATTATTATTCAAAAAATGCTTGTGTAATTCTTCCATTTTTAACTTTTTTGAGTTGTTTCATCCAAATTATATACTAAAACAACTAATGAATTAAATGCTTTTTTTTCACTATAATTATTTAAGTCACTAACTTCATTAAGATAGTTTATAAGCTTATCAATTTCTTTTATTGAAGGAGTTCTCCCTGTAATGGTCCTATAAACTTTTACAATCTTTTCATTGATAGAAGTTTTTTCATTAAAAATATTGTTTGATAAGTTTTCGGCAGCAAGTTGGTACTGTGGATCATTCATTAAAGCCAATGATTGTAGAGGAGTACTAGTTTTTTGGCGAACTGGAGCACAGAAATCTCTTGTGGGTGCATCAAAAATCATCATTGAAGGAGGAGGAACAGTTCGTTTCCAAAAAGTATAAAGACTTCTTCTGTTTAAATTTTCTCCAGTATCAGGAATATAAAAAGCTAAACTTCCACCACCACCTCCGGTAACTTCGTCCCAAAGTCCAGGGGGTTGAATTGGCTTTACACTGGGTCCTCCAACCTTTTGAACAAGCATTCCACTTGTTGCTAATGCATTGTCTCTAATCATTTCAGCAGAAAGTTTTTGTCTAGGATAATTAGCTAAATAGGAATTATCAGAGTCTATCAACAGATTTTCTTTCTTTATCTTACTTGATTGTCGATATGTTGAAGACATTACTATTCTTTTTATAAATTTTTTAGTATTCCAATTATCATTATTTTGGAAAGTAAAGGCTAGCCAGTCAAGTAATTCTGGATTTATTGGTTTGTTTCCCTGACTTCCGAAATCATCTGGTGTGGCTACAATTCCAACTCCAAAAAATTGTTGCCAAATTCTGTTAACTGTTACTCTGGATGTTAGAGGATTTTCCTTATCAAAAAACCATTTTGATAATCCAATTCTATTGGGTGGATATTTTTCTTCATCAAATTTTAATACTGCTTTGGGTGTCCCAGGTTTTACAAGTTTTGTTGGAGAATCATAACTCCCTCTATTTAAAACATATGTATTTCTTAAATTTTCAGTTTCCTTCATCACCATTAATGTCACATCATTTAATGAGTCAGGTAAGTTAATAAACGGAAGCTCATTTATTACATCTAAAGAGTTTATCGTAAGATTTGGTTTAGGAGCAGTAATACCGTATCCAATCAGACCATCCTCATCAACATTATTAAAAAAACTGTAAAGACTAAAAAATTCATCATGTGTAATTGGATCATATTTATGAGTATGACATCGAGCACATTCAACAGTTAAACCCATCATAATTTTAGCAGAAGTTACAGTTCTGTCCGCAACATATTCAACTCTATATTCCTCTGGAACAACGCCTCCTTCTTGAGTGATTTTATGATTTCTATTAAATCCTGATGCTAAAATTTGTTCTTTTGTTGCATTTGGTAACATATCCCCAGCCATTTGCCATGTTATAAATTCATCGTAAGGCATATTGGAGTTATAGGCATGAATGACCCAATCTCTCCATGGCCACATTATTCTTTCTTGATCGTCTTGATAACCATGACTGTCTCCATATCTTGAAAGATCCATCCAAATTGAGGCCATTCTTTCTCCATAAGCTTCAGATTCTAAAAGCTTGTCAATTATTTTTTCATAAGCATTTGGGCTTTTATCAGAGATAAAATTATCAATATCTGAAACTGAAGGAGGAAGACCAATGATATCAAAATAGACTCTTCTAAGTAGAATTTCTTTTTCCTCAATTTTTGAAGGACTCATTCCTTTTGATTCTAATTTTCTCAAAATAAAATAATCTATTTCGTTTGTTGTCCAACTTATGTTTTTAACTTCAGGGACAATTGGAAGTTCTGGTTTTATGTATGCCCAATGTTTATCCCATTTTCCACCTTGTAATACCCATTTTTTTAATATTTCTTTTTCTCTATCAGATAAATCAAGATTTGATTCAGGTGGGGGCATTTTGTAAACAGAATTTTTACTACTTATCCTTTTAAGAATTTCACTTTCAACTAGGTTATTTTTGTCGATTACAAAATGATTAGGGTTGTCTTCAAGAGCCTTGTAAAAGCCATTTTCGGTGTCTAGCCTTAGGTTAGCTTTTCTAGCTTTATCGTCCGGTCCATGACATGTATAACATTTATCAGAAAGAATTGGTTTTACATCAAAATTAAAGTCAACCAGATTAATTTCTGAATCTGAAAATGTATTATTAATCTCCAGTTTCTGATCTTTTCCAGACACTTCAACTAAATTAGGCTTAGAAAAGTAGTTTTTAATCAATATAATTCCCATGAAGGGAATAAAGAAATAGGATAAGTTTTTAAAAATATCTTTTTTCATATCACTTAAAGTTATGAAATAAGTTTATTATTAGGCTAGCTCAGACAAAACATCACAACTAGATACTGGTGAAAACAACTTTAAAATATTTTAATTATTCTTCTTTTAAAGCAGACAAAATTATTTTTTCCATCACTTTATATCCCTCTAGGTTTGGATGTACCAAATCATCTGCTGAAGTGTATTCTGGAACTTTGAGTCCTCCTTTTTCATCCACCATTGAAGAAAAGTAATCCACATATTTGATGTTGTTATCCTCACAATATTTTTTTAATATTTTATTTAATTTAATGACTTTAGGAGCTGGTTCTAAACCTGGGGACCATGGAAAATCAATCGCAGGTAATGTAGAACAAATGAACACTTTAATTCCATTTGCTTTTGCAATTTCAGCCATTGAAATTATATTTTCAGCAGTATTTTCAATTTTTATTGGACCTGTATTTCCAGCAATATCATTAATCCCAGCCATAATTACTACACTTTTTGGATTTAAATTAACAACGTCTGGTTTGAATCTAATTAACATTTGTGGAGTTGTTTGACCTCCAATACCTCTATTTACAAAAGGATTGTTAATAAAGAAATCTTTATTAAAATAACTCCATCCCTCAGTTATTGAATTACCCATAAAAACAACTCGATCAGAATCATCTACTTTTTTTAATTCAATATTTTCTAATTCGTACTTCTTTAGGTGAGCCCAATCCATTAAAGTTCCTCCTCCCTGGATATATATTTCCTGCGCATTCAAGCTTATGATAATTGAAATAAGAAAAAAGAAATTTAGTATTTTATTTTTTTTCATTGTTTTTTGATTTTGAATGAATCCATTTTAGAAAATTCTTTTCATTAAAAGCATTATTCCAACTGTCATGTCCAACATTTTCATAGAAGGTTATTTTAGGGCTTCCACCAGACTCTATGATAGCTTTTGCCATTTTTAAAGATTGTTTTGGACTTACAACTGTATCATCAGATCCATGAAAAATCCATATTGGTGTTTTTTTTGAAAAATTTTCAACTTTTTTTGGATCTCCATCTCCACATATTGGAGTGGCTGCAGCAAACATATCTGGTCTTAAATTTAAAATCACAAATGTACCCATACCTCCCATTGATAATCCACTGACATAAACTCTATTTTTATCAACATCTTTTCTTTCTATAAATTTATCCATTAGTTTTACAACAAGCCCCATAGCCTTTGAATCTTTTACATTATAATCAAATTTGTAAGGATCTTTATATCCCCACCAATCATTTTGAGAGGCTTGTGGAAAAATCACCCATGAAGGGTATAGTTCTCTGTTATTTTTTTTTAAAAAAAGTTCTGATCCATGCACGAGCTGAGATGAGTTATCGCTTCCCCTTTCACCAGAACCGTGTAAAAATAAATGAACTGGATACTGAACGTTTGGATTATAATTAATAGGCTTTAAAATCCTGTAATTTAACGTGTCATTTTCAATAATAAAGTTCTCTCTTTCAAATAAATTTAAATCTTGTGAGTTCAAATTAAACATTAAAAAAAACAATAAATAAGCATTTAAATATTTCATTTATCAATTGTTGGAATTCTAATTTTTTCAACTAATTTTTGAATTTCTTCAGACGGTTCTTTAGTCATATGGCAAACAGTTAATGAGACAATAAAATTAACTAGCATAGCTAATGTTCCAAATCCCTCTGGTGATATTCCAAACCACCAATCAGCTTCTGTACCTCCTCCAAACCATCCAAATTTAAATTTTGTCATATAAAAAAGCATTAAAAGCAAACCTGTTACCATTCCTGAGATTGCACCTTCCTTATTCATTCTTTTATAAAATATTCCCATGACAATTGCAGGAAAAAAAGAAGCTGCTGCAAGTCCAAAAGCTAAGGCAACTACAGCCGCCACAAACCCTGGGGGATTTATTCCGAAATAACCAGCCATTATAACTGCAAAAAATGCTGATATTCTTGCAGCAATTAATTCCCCTTTTTCACTAACATCAGGTTTAATGATTTTTTTGATCAGATCATG
>Ga0255783_10002231_pt1 | contig 19602 bp, 10 predicted proteins | sample 011ome_22_FD_179981 | JGI IMG/M metagenome (GOLD analysis project Ga0255783, IMG submission 179981) | Coastal salt marsh microbial communities from the Groves Creek Marsh, Skidaway Island, Georgia - 011507BT metaG (version 2) | ecosystem: Environmental > Aquatic > Marine > Intertidal zone >... | reverse complement strand
TTTCGTAGTACTGGTTTGCGTCCTTTCTCAAATTTGAATCGTCCCAAGAGCTAATATCCTGGTTGAAGAAAGTGGCTTGGTAAAACATCTGATATAAACTCGTTACCTGTCCTGTATTCCAACTCCCAATGTCTTGATTGAAGAAAGTAACTTGGCGAAACATAAAAGACATATCCGTCACTTGTCCTGTGTTCCAATCGCCGATGTATTGGTTGAAGTTATACGCACTGTAAAACATAAAAGTCATAGTCGTCACTTTTGACGTATCCCACCCACCAATATATTGATTAAAGTTACCGGCACTTCGAAACATTGAAGCCATACTCTCCACATTTGACGTATCCCAACCGCCAATGTACTGGTTGAAAGCAGTCGAACTATAAAACATAGAGCCCATACCCACCACCTTCGACGTATCCCAATTCCCAATGTCTTGGTTAAAGCTACCTGCACTTTGAAACATAGAAGTCATATCCGTCACTTGAGACGTGTCCCAATCCCCTATATCTTGGTTAAAACTACCTGCAGATTGAAACATAGAAGTCATGTCCGTAACCTGAGATGTGTTCCAGCTTCCAATATTTGCACGGAACCCACTTTTACTCAAAAATGCACTCCTCATGTTCGTAACACGACTCACGTCCCAGTTCGGCATTTGTCCGTACTCACTGTATGCACACAAACCGTCGGAGGGGTTCGTATTCAAACACGACTGAATGGCGTGTAAAAAGTTGTCGTCGGTGATATAAATACCATACATAGAGTTTGCATTTCTCACTTTCACTTTATTCCAACTTTCAGTGTTCCTACTGAACGCAGAAGCATACTTAAACATGTGTCCCATATCCGTGACCTGCGAAGTGTCCCACAAACTTATATCCTGATTAAACGACGACGCAGAGTTAAACATGAGCGACATGTCCTCAACACGAGACGTGTCCCAATCATTAATATCCGAATTAAACGAAGAGGCAAAATAAAACATGGAAGCCATGGTCGTGACTTGAGAAGTGTCCCAAGTACCAATCTCAGGATTGACCAAAGCTAATGCACCTTGGAACATCTCGCTCATATCGGTCACGGAGGACGTGTCCCAAGCGCTCAAATCACCGTTAAAATTATAATTATTCTGAAACAGTCCCTTCATTGTTGTGATTAAACTCGTATTCCAAGCGGGCATGGTTCCAAAACCAGTACTTGAACCTTCATTTTCACACAAACCAAAATAAGGCTCTTCACCGAGACACATTCTGACTGCGGTATAGAACGTGTCGTCGTGTAACGAGACTGTACCAGATACCACGGGGCTTGGTGTGCGTGAAGAAGAACCTCCAGAACTAGACCTTGTGAAAGTCACACCTCTGTAATTATCATCCCAATATTCAGGCACGCTGACCATCTTCCAACTCTCCTGTCCCAACTTATTTATCAATAGCATCAAGACACACGTTCTGGTTTTGGTGGAAGCACTACCCCAACTCAATAATACACCACTGCTTGAACCATAGGAGCATGTAGATATCTCGTCCTCTGTAATTTCTTCATCTTTGAGAACTTCCGTAAAACTATCTTCAAGGTTTCCTTGACTTGCGCTGTCCCAAACAACTGACTTATATTCCAAGCTTTCTCTTGCAACAACGAGTGGTGGTGGTTTAGGATGAGGAGGAGGCGAAGGATGCGGTGGCGGTGGCGGAGAAGGATGCGGTGGCGGAGGTGGTGGAGAAGGATGTGGCGGAGGTGGTGGTGGAGAAGGTTGTGGCGGCGGCGGCGGAGGAGGAGGAGGAGGAGGAGGGGACTCGTTCGTCCAAATACCCAAACCAGTATTGGCGCCACCCGTGCGAATACCATCGTCTATGCGTACGAGAAAAACGCAATTCACGATTAAAAGAAGGCACAAAACCACCCGTAGAGATACGCTTACACCGACGCGGGGAACGGTATTCTCTCGTATAATCCGCGTGACTTCAGGGATATTTCGCGACGGCGTTGGTTCGTCGTTTTCCAAAACTCGAGCATCATTCTTTTCTTCTTTTTTATTTCTACCACCTACGCGCGAAGTGGTAGCGCGGTTGAATTCTGAAACAATGCTCTGAACGCGACTAAGTACTGGGGGCGCTTTCGGCGTGATTTCTATCGCCGTATCTTTAGCGGGTTCAGGCATGGTTACGTTTTTTGCTCCTCTGTTGTTCGCCTTTTCTTTATTTTAATTGAAGAGGCCTAAGCTTTTTTTTTATTGAAGATAAAACACAACACAATATAACGTAATACCAATATGAGCGCTTCGACCACCACCGACAACAAAAGCGAGATTGAATGCGACGACGACGAAAAGGAGACGCGCGTAGGAGTAATTACTCCTTTCCGGGATTCACCCGAGGAGTGCGCTCGTTTCGTGAGACTTGTGGACAAGGTTTATTCGGTAAAATCATCTTCGTTTTCATGCCGACTGTTTATCAACAAATTAAAAACGAAAGATAAGAAGAAGACAAAGAAGAAGATACATGATGATGATGACGATGATGAGAATATTCATTCGAACGAAAACGAAGACGACAAAGTCTACCTGGGATACTCGAAGTGCGGGAAAAGAATAACAACAACAGATGAAATGAACCCGGTCGTGTGCTCCAAATGCTACGAAAATCTCTTTTGCACTTACTTGAACGAATACGAACAGAGAGAGTTCAGGACGGTTGTATTATGCAGCGGAGAAGAGAGGCTTTTAAAGTACACGGACGAGGTGGCGAAAATAATACGCGAACGCGAAAACACGGAAGAACGAGAATCGATGGCACAAATGGCAAAGGAGAAACGAATCGAGGAAGAAAAAAAACGAATCGAAGAGGAAGAAGAGTTAAGACGAAAAGAGGAAGAGGAAGAGAAGTTAGAGAGAGAACGCGCGAGGTTAATCGCGAGGAAGTTGGAAGAGAAGGAGAAATTTTTCTCGAGAAGAGAACAGAGAGAGTTTACGAATAAAGAACTGTTGGAGATTGTAAACAACACGGAGGAAGGGAAACGGATTTTGGACAGAGAAAAAGAAAGACTGGAGCTCGAAATAGCCAAGGTGGAGAGTAGCGCGGACATCGAGACGCTCGCCGACGTGGTAAACGCCGAGTCGACGAGAACGATATTCATGCGCGTCGACGCGTTTACGAATTTGAAAGATGCGGAACTCATGGAAGGAGTGAGTGTGACGCTGTCGCTCGCGAGTAAAGAAGGTGATGTTATTGAGAGATGGAATTGTCTCGACGTTCGAAACGACGCCGTGAGTGAAGAGGTGCGAGAAGGAGTTCAGCGCAAGTTGAGCGGCACTTCGAATATTTATTACACCTCCGGCGCGGAGTGCTGCTTTCAAACGACAGTTGGACACATCCCGGAAAATTCAGCCTTTATTCTCGAGCTGAAGCACTTTAAAAAAGCGAAAAACAAGACGAGCTTAAAATGTTGGTCCTACGTCGCGACCGCGTCCGTGCTTTCCGGAATGAAACGCGAAGACGTCGACGTGTGTCGAATTTTTTTACCTTTAGGTGGCAAACCTGTAGATCTCACCACAAAAAAATGGATCAACTACAATTGGAAAGATAACTTGATGAGGAATATAGCCACTGGTCATGGCGCCGTCGTCACGTTCAATTTGATTTGATTTGAGTATAGCGCGTTCTTAATATTCTTAATATTAAAGCTCTAAGTGCTTGCTAAAATTCAAAAACCCTAAATAGACCTGCCTTTGTTTCCCCCTTTACAAAGCAAATCATTCCTCAGAAGTCGACAAAGAAATGATGCAAGACACGACGTTAACGCAAGACTTACTCCCGGCGAAAAAGCTCACGTTCGTGGACGCGACCCACGAGTTGACGCAGAGCGTCACCGAGTACGAGCGTTACTTCTTTCCCGGTCGTACTAAGAGTAACGATAACAAAGAAAAAGAAGAAGACGTGACGTTGATTAAAAAAGCAAAGAAAGATCCCAACGCGCACAGTTTACGAAGGTAAATTTGAAAATTTGAATTTTTCCCCTTGTTGGAATTCTTTTCGTTACGGAGTGACTTCTCTCAAGACTCTTAAAGGAGGGGTCGTTTTCGTCGTCTTCGGACGAGAGTGACTTTGCGCGTGTTTAGTACATATAAGTCTCTCTTTGTTTCCGTTCTTTAAAAGCACGCCGCTGACCTCTTTTTACATCTCTTTTGTCTAAATTAAATACAAAACAGCGCTTTGAAAGAATTAAACCACACGGAGGAATCGATTCAAAAAATACTCGAAGTGGCCAAGGAAAAAGCAGTCGGGAACAATCAACAAGACCTGGATCGCATACGCGCGGCGTTGAAACGCTTAAAGTTTGGCACGATTGAACTGAGCACGGAGCAAGGTTTTTTGAAAGCGTTGTTATCTGGAAAGGAGGATGAGGTTATGTTTGGGAAACACGCGAAGTCGGCGCTCGAGGAGACGGAGGAGTATAAAAAATTGCACGCGGAAGTGAAACAGTTACAAGAGGAGAATAAGAAGAGAGAAAAGGAGACCGAGGAAACGATTGCGCGTGTGCACGAGGAGTACGGTTTATACGTGAAGGAAAAAGAAGAGCTGCAGAAGATTATCGACGAGGTGGCGCAGTTGGAGGACGAGTCGAAAGCGGCGGAGATGCGAGAGTTGGCGAGGAGTCAAGGGTTGCAAACGAGCAATCGAGCGTCGGAGTTGCTGGACGAGAAAAAGACGAAGGAGGAGTTACAAAACGAATTGAAGGAGTTGGATAACGCGCTGAAGAGAATGAACCGAGGGATTGCGCAGAAAGAGGCGAGTTGTCGAAAGATTGACGAGGAGATTGCGCCGTTGGACGCGCAGTTCGTAGAGTTGAGAGCGCAATCGAAGTATCTCATTGGCGCGAGTAAAGCGGCGGCGAGAGAGTCGGAGGCATCCAAGACGTTAGCGGAAATGTCTATGAGAATCCAAGAGCAAATGAACTTGGTCAGTGCGTTGCAAGGAACGGAGTTGTTGGAGATTGGCGAAGACTCGATTTCGCTGCGATTGGCGAGCCATTTGCCGGAGACGGATACTGAAGCGATGGAGTCGTCACGAGCGAGAGGAGTGGGGAGAGTAACGCACGTGGTAACTTTAGGCTTCATCGAGAAAACGGCTCGGTTGAACTCAATCACTTTAGATCCTGCGGATGCGCCGATTGAAGACGTGGCGAGGATGTTCTTAGGCACGACGGATTGCGCGAGCGCCTTGTGCAACATTCGCGATCGAATCGCCGCCACGGCGCAAAGATGCGAAGCGTTGGCGGCAGCCGCGAGTCGAACGCCCCTGAAATGGTCCGCGTTTGATGCAAACGTGAGAGCGGCAATGTCTTCGTCCACGGAGCCAAGACCAGTGGCAGTTTTGGAAGTGCCTTTGGAGTGGCCAAAGGTGAAGTCGGCGGAGATTCGCGTCGTCAACGTAGAAAACGTGCCGAGTAGAGTGGCGGGTATGGTCGTGCAAACGTGCGCTGGGAAGCGCTTGCGGACGATCGGAGAGACGTTACAAGCGACGATGGAAGCGGAAAAGATGGTGTCGTCGTCGAACTAATAATATACTATTACTAAAATTTAGAACTCTTTTGAAAGAACCATATGAACATTATTTTCGGTTTTTATATACAATAGCGTGATGAAAAAGAATGGCCAACACACCGCGTGCTTTTACTACTGCTACTGCTTATTTTAGTTTACTTTCGCTTTCTCCATTGACGCTTGTTGTTATTCGTCGTGGCCTCGCTCATTTCGCCCTTGCTTCCTCCCGGCTTTCCGCCTTTGAATTTAGCGACGAACCTTCCGCTCTCGTCCACTCGACCTCCTCTGTCTGGCACCGCGCCAATCGTTACTGTCTTTGCATCGAACCCATCGTCGCCAACTAACCTCGTTTTTTGTCTACTCCTACCACTTCCAGCTTTCAGACCAGATTTTGCGACATCTGCGCCTCTCATATCGAACAACGAATCCGGAAAGGCGATGTCAAGGTTATCGCCGCCGTTACCTCCATCGTACGAAGCCAACGAAAACGCATCGTTTTCGTACTTTTCGCTATCCAAATCTTCCATCTTTCTCGTCCGTTTCGTTCCTTGATTGCTACCATTGTTGGTGTTGTTATTATTACTACTCTTTGTCAACGACTGGACGCTCACGCCGGCTCTCTTCGCAATCATTTCTTTCCTCTTCTTGAACTCCGCCTTGATCGCGTCGTTCGCCTCTCTCGTAATCTCCACTTCCTGTTCCGTCATTGCTTCGATCTCTCTCCGTTCAACGACTTGACCCTTATGCTTATCTAACACCGATTTATCCTTCGCGCTCGCCGCAAACGTCTCCGCGACGCGCTTCGCGCCAATCGCAATCTCTTTCGCCGTGTGCGCCGCGTGATATCCGTACGCCTTCTCCCCCGCCGCGTGCTCCAACTCTCGAAACACCTCGTTAAATAACGGGTTCGGTGTCGGCGGTCTTTTCATCGTCATCTTATCTTCATCTTTCGTCGTTTGCTGTGATGTCTTCTCCTTCTCTCGTTGCTTTTTCTCCATGCTTTCCTTCATCAATCTCGCCGCTTGTAAATACGCCACGAGTATTTCAAACACTCGAAACGTCCCGATTTTATCTCTGAATCGTTCGTCCAGCATGGTCGCTAACACCGCCAGCGCGCCTAACGCTCGGCTCGCGCAATCCTCGTAGCTCGCCCCTCGGATATTCTTCAGCGTCACGCACGACTGCAACGCTAAGTTCACGTTATCCGCGCCGGTCATTTTGATTAAAGGTCCAATCGCGCACGCTAAGTGCTGCGCTATCTTTGTAAATTCCAGCGGAGAATGTTTGTGATTTCGGAGCGTTTTCGGCGAGGTGTTTGGAGGAATTGAGACGCCCAAATCGTCCAGACGCTGGAGGATTTCGGAGGCGTACGAATCCTCCTCCTCGTTTTTCGCGTCTTTATCGATCGAAGAGGGAATTGAGGACATTGTTTGTGTGTCGAATCACCTCTCTCTCGCGTGTTTCTTTGTGGCGACTTTCCTCTCGAGATCTCATCGAAATGCCTCCAAATTCTTCATTCTTTTGCACGGAAAAGCGCAGTATACTATCGATCGAACGAAAGAGTGTAAAGAGAGATATTCATTCGTGCGTGGTATTGCGCGTTCTTTCCCCGATGAGTCAATCCGGGGTGTCGCGCAATGCCGCGAACGAGAGTAAACAACAACAAGATGGAACATCATCATCATCATCATCGTCACAAAAGCGAGCGTTAAACCACCAGGAACAGTTGAAAGAAAAAGCGCGATCGATCGCGCATTACCTGCGAGCGTCGAAACACTCGACGTTGGAACAACGGTCGGCGCGATTACGAGACGACCGGGTGTCGTTTTTTCGCGCGAAAGATTTCTACCGGAGCTTACGGGAAGATCCGGATTTCGTGGAGAAAGAGTGCACGATCGGAGGGAAGACGATGGATGATAAAATCGAATATCTCGGGAACGTGTTGTTACACTGCGGGTTGATTCAAAGATGCGAACGGATATATAAGGCGCCGAGGAAAGGGAGGACGAAACGAGTGAAATATCCGCACTATTTGGAGAAGACGAAGAATCAATCGTTCGCGTATCCGTCCAACGACGACGATTCGTTTTACGCGTGGACGTACGACCAGCCGATGAGTTGGACGTTTTTGATCGCCTCTTGGGCGGTGGCTATTTTGGTCATGCTGGCGTGCTTGTTTCCGTTGGCGCCGATTTGGTTCAAGAAGATTATTTTGTACTTGTGTGTGGCGATTTTGATGTTCTTTACGGTTATTTTGGTCGCGCGAGGGGTGGTTTTCGCCGGCGTGTGGTTGGTCTCGGGGAGACACTTTTGGATTTTACCAAACATTGCCAGCGACGAGATTCCAATCAACGAAGTGTTTTCGCCGATGTGGATGTTTGACGATTTGGACGCGAGCGGAAACGTGGTCGGGAAGATTGGAATCGTGCAGAGAATTTTAGGGACAGGGATTTTAAGCGGCGCGTTGGTCGGGGTGTATAAAATCGCGCCGGAAAAGACGCAGGCGTTGAAGATTGTCGGGAGAGCGCACGATGCGATATTGGAACAATTTCACTTAAAGAAAGGGTTTTTGGAAGGTTCTAACGAGACGTCCGCGAATGCGACCGCGGCGAGTGGTGGTTTAGAAGGAGATTTAAAGAATAACAATTCGAGCTTGTTGGTAAACGCGACTGCGAATAACAACACGATCAACTCGAGCGCGGACGCTTCGGTACCGTTTTGCGAACTGTTCCCGGAAGACGACGAGTGCGCGGAGTACGTGCCTTTGAAGAAAGAGAACCTCGAGGAAGAGGAGGAGAAGAAGGAGAAGACGAAAGTGCACGCGGAGTTATAAATATAGACAATAAAAATCACATATATCTGCTCTTTCTATGAACAAATCCCATGGCATCTCTCACGTCCGCGCACGTCTTTTCCGCCACCTCGTTCGCTCGCACCGCCCCTTGTTCTAACACCGAGTCTAAATACCCTTCCTCGTTCATAATTTCCTCGTACTTTTCTTGAATCGGTTTCAAATGATCCACCACGACTTCAGTCAACGCCGGTTTGAATTCCCCCCATCGCATGCTCGCGCACTCATTCAACACCTCCTCTCTACTCATACCGGTACATAACTCGTACATGGTCAACAAATTCTTCGCTTCTGGTCGTTCGTCGTCGTAATTCATCCCTTCTATGGCATCTGTTTTGCACCTTTTAATCTTCTGCGCGATCACGTCCGGCGAATCCAAAACGTTAATCCGACTCCCTTCCGCCGGGTTGCTCTTACTCATCTTCGCGCTTCCATCGGTCAAACTCATCACCCGCCCGCCACTCTTCGGCGTAAACGCCTCTGGTACAATCAATACGTCTTTCCCCCGAAATCTCCCACTCGGCGACTTCTCGTTCTTCCCTCGTTTTTTCCATTTATTCCCGCCGTATAAATTGTTAAATCTCCCGGCGATGTCTCTCGTCAACTCTAAATGCTGCCTTTGATCCTCCCCAACTGGAACTAAATCCGCGTTATACAACAAAATATCCGCCGCCATCAACACCGGATAATCTAAAAGTCCAACAGACACGTCCTCGCCTTGTTTCCTCGCTTTTTCTTTGAACTGAATCATCTTCTCCAACCATCCGATTGGCGACACGCAGTTCAACAGCCAACACAGTTCGCTGTGCGCGGCGACGTGCGATTGCACGAAAACCGACGCTTTCTCCGGACTCACCCCAGCGGCTAAGTATATCGCCGCCGATTTCCTCGTGCTCTCTTCCAGCTCTTTCGGCGAGTGTCCGCCAGCCGTAATCGCGTGTAAATCCACCACGCAGTAAAACGCTTCGTGTTCGTCCTGCAATTTCACGTAGTTTTGAATCGCTCCGAAATAGTTCCCCAGGTGGATGGAACCGGTCGGTTGGACGCCGGATAAGACCCGTTTCATCCTTTCTTTTTTCTCTTCACCCGATGCTCCTTCCGAGGACGACGTCTGCGACGCGGAGGAGATAACGGAGAGCTTTCGAGGACGGAAAGGAGAAGAAGAAGAAGAACGCAACAAACCCATCGACGCAGACGGATGAGACTTTGGATAAAATGAATGTAATCCCTTCTTTGAAGAGGGCGACGGCACGAAGACGCACCGAGAGGAAGAACAACTCGAAGAAGTCGAAGCCATCGTCGTTTTCGAACGCAGGAGTGGTGGTGGTGCAGGTGCGAGAGAAAAAGATGAAGACATTCTTCGTCTGAGCGCAGCGAAAGTGCTGCTCATTTAGTGAGGGGAGTTTCCCCGAATTCACTCACAAAATGTATGCACACGCGTATGAATACACGCACACATAAACAGATGGGAAAAAGAAGCGAACGATGACAAAGTTCTCTCCCTCGTCAATGTGGAGCGTGCGAAATATGGTGCACTTATTCGCGTGGTTCCTCGCGTACGCGGAACAGATGTTCGTTTCGAAGCGTCGACACGTTCTGCGTCGTTGGAATCTTTCTCGTCGTCGCGAATACGCGCGCGAGAAGAAGAAGAACGGGCGGGAAAAAGGAGTACCACCGAAACGAAAACCAAGAGGCAAAAGAGTCGCGTACTTCGTGACTGGGTGGTCCTCTGGCATCGGGTTTGAGACGTGTTTGTCGCTTTTGCAAGGACATAAAGAAGAAGAAATGGTGGTGGAGTTGCATTTGCCAACTCGCGCTTTTCCCCCAGGAGGAGTGGGTAATAAAGGGCGTTTGAGAGAAGGCGGAGACGAAGAAGCAAACGATGCGGGAAAAAGGCTGCGAAGCGAGGCAAAATCGAGAGGTTTAATTGAAACGGGCGAGAAGGAGAAGAAGAACAGGATTGTTTTGGCAAAGATTGATTTGGATTGCGCGACGTTGGCCATCGACGCCGGCGCCCGAAAGCGAGCGAGGAAGTACTTCGCCGAGAACGAGGTGGACGTTTTGATTCACTGCGCGGCGGAGTGCAACGCGGAGAGGAGGGTTTTAGTGCTCGAAGAAGGTGGTGTAGATCGAGAGGCGATGTGTAACGTCCTCGGGCCGGCGGTTTTGACCAAGCTGTGGAGAGATGAAATGAGCGTAAACGATAACCGCGAGGACGGCGGCGGCGGCGCGATGAAGAAAACGGTGGTGTTTGTCGGGTCGTTTACGCATCGAGCGAGACTTGGGGTATGCACGCGAGCGAACGCGAAAGAGTGGATAAATCGTCTCGATCGGTGCGCGAGCGCAAGGAAAGAGAAAGATTTTGAAACGTTAGGTGTGAGGTACGCGCTGAGCAAGCTGATGGTGACCGCGTACGCGCTCGGAAAGATGAGAGAAGAAGAAGATAGAGACGATAGTTTCGTGAGGGTAAAAGTGGTCGATCCGGGATTGTGCCGCACGAAACTCACGCGAACGTGGCCGAAAGCTTTGCGTTTGTTGTACGAAATTCCCATGCGAACGGTTGGTTTGCTAGAACATCCTCGGAAAGGTGCCGAGCGCATCGTTCGCGCTGCCACGCTTTCCGAAGACAACGAGAAAGAAAAAGAGTGGTCAAACGCGGTCGCATATTCGCATATTGCGAGGGACGAATTGGTACAAAGGCTATGCGTCAAAGCAGTGGACGGGTTCATCGAGAGAGAGAACGCGCGCGGATGCATTAGCTATTAGATTTAGAAACAATAAGTGTATTTTTACAAAACGAGCAATGAATGCAATACAACTACAGAAATGACGATGAATTCTTTTCTTCCACTTTTTCTCTCCTCTTTTTCTTAGTCCCGGTTTGTATACTCGAACAAAAGCCTAGTGGCCGCGCTGGACACTGAGACGAGTTGCATGCGCAACTTTTTAGTCAGCTTATACATGAGCGAAAATTGGGTTTCGGTTTGCGTTTCATCCGCTGCTAACGTTCGAGACATGGACGCTTGCAAAGAGTCACCAAACGCGATTTCAGCCTCGGAACCGAGAGTAAACTGCGCACCAGTTGCGAACGGGTCCATGCCAGGATCTAGCGACAAGAGACCAGGGAGGGAAGGTGCGGCCGTCACGCGCCATCGCGCGTTACCGACGTTCCCACCGGCTTCGATTTTAGGCATCAACGACGCTAATGTCGACGAGGCTAAGGAGGAAAACGCGATTCGTCCATCGCGTTCTAACAACGATTGCGAGAGCTGTCCTTCGAAAATCCTCGCCGCTTCTTCGGGAGATAAACTCGAGAGACTGGCTAAACCGCCGCCTTCGCCACCCGAACCAGACGCAGATTCCGTCGCTGAAGATAAGACGAGATTTTTCGACCACTCTGAAGCTTGGCCTTGAATCAAAGCTCGGACATCGGCGCCGAGTAAGGAGACGTCCACCATTGGATCGAGACCGTTTTCTGGGATAAAAACTGCGCGGTTCGGGTGTTCTCGGTTCAAACGGACTTGCGCAGCGACCAAGTTCACGTCGCCTCTATCAAAATTAATCACGCCAGATGGGCGTAAACGCTTCGCGTCGGCTGCACCATCGATGGTCACTTCGCCGCTGACGCCAAAGTTCAAAACGAACGGATACACGATGGACATTTCCGGACCGATTTGGACTTTTAAACCGCGAAAGCGAACATCCGAGAGCTTGTCCAAGTTACGTTCCCGACGTAACCGCGCTTTCTCTAAAGCTGCCCAAGCTTCTGGGTCATTCGCAATAGCCGCGCGTTGCAAAACGCTCGCCAAATCTGTCGATTGTTTGCCTTCGCGATCGATACGCGAAAGCAAATCATCCTTGCCTCTGTTTGCGCCTGGAATGTCGACATCTTTTTTCCCATTTTCGGCTCCTGAAAGTGCGGCGTCTTCCGGCTGACCAGGCGTTGCGGTGACTTGGCCTTTTGAAAGTTGTATGGACCCTCCGACTTCAGGTGCGCTGATTGTTCCCTTCAAAACGAGACCGGCATTGACTTGACCGTTGTACGCGTTTCTCGCGCGCACGTCCAATCCTTGAATATCAACTTTCAATCCAGCTTGCGTATCCGCTCGAGCGACTAAATTATCCCATGTATCTCCGCCTCGTGACTTTCGCCTTTGAATAACTGGGATTGCGCCTTTAATTTTTACGAAACCTTTACCGCATCTCCCTTCGATATCGTCTGCGTACAGCGTGTTTCGTTGAATTCGAATCGTAGCGTTCGTCGGCGCAAAAGGTTTCGCCAGGAACGGAGAGACAATTTTCGCGCGTCTTATTTCAGCAACTCCATCGAACACTGGGTTTTCAGATGTACCTCGAGCGTGTAACGCGATGTCCGCGTTCCCGCTTTGCCATTCGACGTTATCGGTACCACCGGAAGCGGCGGCGCACAGAATGCACATCCCGGCGTCTCGAACTTTCGCATCCACGGCTAAAGACTGATCGTCAGCTTCTGGTAATGGTACGATACCAGACGCGCGAACGATACCACTCGAACCGCCATCAGAAGCACTCGTCATCGGCGACGCTTCAAAATCAAATTCAACGCGTTGTTGGTCGTTCAACAACGCTCTCGCTTCCACCGCGGAGAGCTTCGTGGATCCAATCTTACCATCGCGAAGTCGAACGAGGACGTCCCCAGTCGGTTCTTCCACGGAACCTCCCAAGTGCCCTTGCACTAACAAGTTCCCGTCGATTCGAGGTAGCGCAGATGGCCATAAAGGTCGAAAAACCTCGGTAAGAAAACCAATCGGTAAGTCTCGCAGACTAAAGTTGGCGTCTTGCACCTCGCCGCCGACGGCGCCTTGCGCGGACAAGGATGCAGCGTCGGAGGTGATTTCAAGGCGTTCGAGCTTCATGCCGTCTTTCTCGTTCGCGGAACCTAACGCCTCAGCTTTTCGAACAACGTGTGGCCCCCAGAGAAGGTTTTCACCCGACACGTCGAATTGAACGGACGTCGGATGTGAACTTTCTAAGTTACTCAAAGCGGTGTTAAACGCTCTCGAGGAATCTTTGAAAAAGTCGCCATTCGCTGCAGCCTGTTCGTCTTTACCGGCGTCTTCTTCATCGAGGAGTGCAGTTGGGACGCTTGTCTTCTTGATTGAATTTCCCGACGCTTGCACGACTCCACGCCATTCACCTTTCAAATCTTGTAACCCGGGCAATTGCACCGCCTTCTTCTCTGTATCCGCTAAATCGTCGTCGATGTCGTCGACGTCGATGAACTCCGTCGTTCTTCGATGACGCTGCAGTTTAGACTTTCGCTTCTTTTTGTTGTTATTCTGTCGCTGTTTTTTCTTATCGACTGCGTTGGAGGTCATTTTTTTCTCTCTCGATTCCATCAACTGTTCGAACACGTCTCGAGATATGTCTTGCGATATCACCGATGCTTGAGAAATCGCATTCACGAACGCCTCCTTGGCTCTACCGTACTCCTGCGGCGTCGACTCTTCGCGTAAACTCGCAAAGAGGCGAACAGCGGGGAGCATTTCTTCAACGTCTGCGGACGGCACCGCAAGTCGGAAACGCCACTCGCCTTCTGCTTTTGGCGCTTCCTCGGGGTTCATGGGCGGAAGCTTCTGTAACGAAGGCGCACCTGGTTTGTTGAAATTTGGCGCTCCACTCGTGCGATTCCGTCCATCAGCATCTCCGTTTCGGCGGTTTCGTGGTTTAAACTGTTTAAACACGTTCGAGAAGCGATCTTTCTTCACGGCTTGGGTTTCCGTTGACGGCGTGTCGTTCATCTTTTCTTGGAACCACGCGTCGCGTTCGTAGGACAACGGTTGTGAGGTGGACGCCGACGCGATAGAGCCAAACGGAGTTTCCACGTTACGTTCTTCAAAAGGAGAGATGTACGGTTTCACGGACCCGTTGTCCGTGTATTCGCTCGAGATCATCGATGACGTTGTTGGCGTTGCTTTCGTCGCTTTATCGTGTTGTTGGCATTGTTCTCGGTCAAAGGCGTCGTCTTCGTCTGCGTCTTCGTCAATCTGCTCTTGCATTTCGAGTTGTTCCATGCGCACGATGCGAGCTTCCTCTTCCAACTCTTCCGGTGTTTTCGTTCGAACTTCCTCGCCTTTGTTGATCTCGTCGTCACCCTGAGTCGATGGAGATGAAAGTGTTTGCTGTTCCTTGATTAAGTTTGCCGCCGGGTGCTTTTTCATGTCAGAGAAGAATCCGGAAAATAAACCTTTATTGTTGCTATTGTTGTTGTTGTCGTTATTTTTGGTTTCCTTCATCGCATCCGCCGCGGCGGCGGCGACGACTGAAGAAGTTTCATTCTCTGACGACGTCACCGCTAACGCTGGCTCCGTTACGGCATCTTCTTCTTTACCTGCTTCCGCGACTAAATCGACATCAATAAGGTCAGACAATAGCGAGGCATCGCCTTCCGACATTGTTCGTTTTTGTCTCTCGACTCTAGATTCTGGCAATTTGGACCACACGGCGTCCGGTAACATGTACTCGCCATCAGCTTCGTACCTCGAACGCGCTTGCTCGAGAGTTGCCGAGTGAAGTTTTACCGTTTTACCGCTCCAAGAAACCTCGCCTTCTGCTAAATCGCCGGTGAAACCACTCAGACGTGGCTTTTCGACGCGTAAAACCCCTTCGCCAACTTTTTCTCGTAAATCTAATCGCGCAGACGCGACGTCCACGCGACCTCTCAAAGATCCGAGTTCCAAGTCGTCCAATTTCAAGCCAGCGAGTTCGAATGCGCCTGCAAAATCACCAAACTCAACGCCCGCTCGTAAAGCGCCGCGACGTAATGCCGCAGATGCTTTACCGTCGGCAGATATTTCCGCCGACAACGACTCGTCTGATCTGCCTTTCGCCGAGAGCGATAAACCATCAGTGGCCGAGGCGAAAACTTTGCCGGTCAATTTCGGAGCAAGCTCGAGTTTGTTCAGTTTCAAGTTATCCAACTGCGCGGTACCTTCAAACGTCGGGAAGGCGCTACTTTGTTTCTTCTCTTCGTCACTCGCGGCGATTTCGCTACCTTTATCATCCGTTGCAGCGACGCCATCGGAGTTCTCAGCACCGGCGACGGATGCCGTTGGGGTTGAAAATTTACCTTTCACGCGCGCGCGCCCGGTTACTCGCAATCGAACGCGGTCGGGATCTCGAACGTATCGCAACTTTTCCGAAACAGCTTCGCCACCTTCTTCCCGACCATCTTCTAAATCAAACAAATCAAACCCGTTCGCTCGTCCATCAACTTCAGCGGCCGTGTATGCAGGCTTCCCAGCTTCAATCGCATCTTCCACGGTTACAGCAGCTAACGCTTTTTCTAAGGGAGGAAATTCCGTCTTTACGTCTGCATCGATTTCAATTGAAGGTGTTTTCAGCTTTGCAGTGATACCTTTCCGTTCTATTGTTACTCTACCGCCCACATCGGCGTCGTGATCTATGTTCCAGTCAACGTTAACCTTGGGACCGGAATGTGCACCTTCGATGGTCGCCGTAGCATCCGCGTAGCCAGGAGGACACACGCGGTCAATCCAAGCGCCGATTTCATTTTCTGCGTCAGTGGTGCTATTACTAGTCGATGGCGAGTTTTCGTCCCCACTCCCATTCGCGTTACTAATGCTATTATCGAATCCTGTTGTTGCTACTTGTCTCGCTAATGCTCTCGGATCAACGTCTGTTGCCGTTGCTTCCACGTTAATCGCGGCTGGGTCATGCAACGCGTCCGGATTTATCTTGATCGATCCGCTCGCACGCACTTTGCCGCCCGCAACCAACTGACCTTCTGCCGAATGCAAGACGAAAATATCCTTCTTTGGTTCCACCGTCCATGTCGCTTTCACGTTCCGAATGGGAACACGATCGTAAGCTGCAACGGCGCCTTCCTTTTCGTACTTCTTCACCGCGCGATACGACCAGGCTTTCTCCTCTTCCATCGTAGCGCTGAAATCTTTCGCGTTCTCTTCTGGTAAAAAATCTGTCGTTTCCGCTTGCCCGGTGAAGACAGGCGCTTCCAAAGGGCCAGAAACGTACAAGAATCCTTTCAAGGCGCCCGCGAGCGGTCTCGGTGGAGGACGGACACCTAGTGTTTCTCGCAAAGCGTGTGCCTCTATTGGTGCGATTTGACCGGAAAGGCGATATTCTCCTCTCGGCGCGTGAACTTTCGCGTCCGGGCCTAAAAGTAAACTTTTCACCGGAAGCGGGTTCAAATCCAAATCGCCCGTGACTGTAATTGGGACGTGACCGTAGTGACCTCTCCCGTTGTGAATGTACATGCGTCTTTTCTGGAAAACTAAATCTAACTCCGTGTCCGCGAAGTCATCCGTGGCGTCGTAAAAGTGGAAACGCAAGTGCTTCCCTCTCAACTCGCCGGAAAACTCTGGGAAAAGCCACGTCGATTGGTCTTTCGCCAAGATGTTAATCTCGCCGTCCAAGCGCCCAGCGTGCATATCGATCGGTAAACCCGGGATGCATCGGTCAACAAACGCCGCAGAAGCGTTGGAAGCGTTCACTTTAACTTTCAAATCTGGCATGGCTATATCGTCTTCACCCATTGGTTTCTGATTCTTCTCGGGATTTTTATACTGCACGTTCACTTTAAGCAAGCCGCCGTTATCGGTACGACTCTTTTCATATTTCAAACTTCGTTCTTCGGCGTCAGAGTTGTGACCTCGAAGATTTCGGGCCGCAAAATTCGCGATGAACGTGTTTTGTCTCTGTTCTGGAGGCGTCACTCGAGAAATTGGATTGAACTTTGCGTCTAGATCGAGCTCACCTTTCGGCGATATTTTCATAGTCGCCGAAAGGTTCTTCACGTTCCTCGGTTGAGAATCTCCAGCCATGTGCAAAGCCGCAACGCCACGTTCGAGCTTAATCACGCGCACTTCAAAGCTTGGACCACTCGCTGTTTTATTTTCACTCATTGCATTCGTCGCCTCCGCGCTCGCTTTTTTCACGGCATCTAAATTAAACGACGGTCGCGCCGAGGGCAAATTCGCTTGAAAAGTGGGTAAATCTTCCGGGTACCCAAACCAAGACTGATTGACGCCTTGCTTCAAAGTCGCTTTGACGCCATCCAACCGAATTTCCGCAACTATTTTCCTCCGAGTGATGGAGCGCACTAAATCGTATGAAATTTTCGCGGTGTCGACTTCGACGATTGATTTTTCGCCTCCAGTCGTTTCCGCGCCCACGACTAAGGGCCCAACTTCTAAAACCGGTCCAAAACCTAAAATGCCAGGAAACGAAAAGAGTTTGCATCTGCCTACGCGCACTGGACGACCAACAACGGATGATGCTAACTCTCCAATTTGCGGTAATCTCGGGCCAATCATTCCAGGGCCGATGACGTAATGACACATCGCCGTGAGCGCCGTGGACGCAAAGAGAACCCATTTCGCCGTATTCTCGAGCCGGGAACGCCATTGGATCCAAAAGCTTTGCCAGAGCGCATCGAAGACCGCAAGAGCGTCTCCCAGAGTGCTGTCCTTCAGCGTTTTTAGAAGTTGCTCGCGAAACGACAAAGCTGCCAGGGCTTGCGACGTGATGAGCGCGAGCGCTTTTTGCGCGTTGTTCTCCTTTTCATCATCATTTAGACGCGCCGGTTTTGAGATTTTCCGTATGACTGTCCCTACTCGAATCGGCTTCGCACTCGAATCGGCGGTATAATTCTGTTTATTATCATCGTTCTTCTTACTGACGAGATTTCTGAGCGAAAACTTTTGCTTCACCGCTTTCAACGCCTCTTCGTTTGCCGCGTTGATTGCAAACGATTGTCTCGTCGGTGGCACTTTATTTCTCAACGGCATCGCAGCTACTTTCGACACGCGACGAATGACCGTCCCATCGGTTGCCATTCTCTTCTTTTTGTTCGCCTCTTCTTCTTTTCGCTCTCGCTCTTCTTTTTCTTTTTGCTTTTGCAAGAGCATCTGTTGTTGCTGTTCCGGATCGTACGAAAAATCATCCATAGATACGTCCACGGAGCCAGCTAAAGGATCAAACGCTAAATCATCTTTCTCCGCTCGACCATTTCTATTCATTTTCTTTTCCGTGGGAGAAGATCTCAACGATGAAGACGAAGTCGTGGACGAAGTCTTAGCTTTAACGCGAATGGTCCCTTCCGGAAGCGGTTGCTCTTCGTCGCGCTCCTTCGACTTTGAAAACTTCTCGTTAAACGCCGCGTCCAAATCAAAATCCTCGTCGCCTTCATCCTCCGAAACAATCTTCCTACCAGTCACGTTCATCGCATCCAAATATTCCTCGTTCGTCTCTTCTCCGTCCTTCATCGATGTCTGACGCGTCATCCCCGCTCGTCGTCGTCGTCGTCGTCGCCATAGTTCTTTCCTTTTCTCCTCGAATCCTCCAAAAGAAGAAGAAGAAGAAGTACAACAACAACACCAACAACTCCGCGACGACGAAGCGAGAGCAAACGTCACGACGCCGTGCGCGTACCGCCTTCGTCCACCCCTCCTCGTCATCTCGCGACAGACAGACACGCGCATCTCTCTCTTCGCGCCGAAAAAGAAGAGCGATTTCCGCGCGGACACGATGCCGTCGCGCATGCGAAACGACGACGAAGAAGAAGATCCGCCGTCCTCGCGGAGGATTGGTGTTGGATTATCCGTTGAAGAAGCACTCGACGAAATTGCGGTCGAACTTTTTCTTTTCCCAAACAACAGACGACTCTCATCACCACGACAACCGCGTCCTCCTCCTCGACAACGACTCGACCGTTGGTGTTGTTGTCCTTGCGGTTGCTTTTTGGCCGGTGAGATGTTTTGTGCACCACCAACACTCCTCCTCCTCCTCGGAGGAACGACATCCCCAACACCGCCGTGAGCATTCACGCAAATCATCCGCATCTTTTTTCTCTCTCTTAAACTCTTCCGTCGTAGGTTCAATCAAGGTTCTTCGCTCTTCTTCTTATCGTCGTCAAAAAAGATTAGCAGTGTTACGCGCAGCAGCGCTCGTCCTCTTTTCTCAGCGTCGTCGTCGTCATCAATGTCGTCATCATCATCGCACAGCACAACAGTCTTTTTTCTAAAGATTTTCGTTCGTTTTTTCTTGGGCTTGAAGGACACCAAAAACCCTAAATTATGGTTTAGAAAATACTCGGGAAGAGACGAACTGAGATACGAAAAGAAAGCGCGAAACGCGCGCTTTGTGCTTCATCTTTGCCTCTGAATATATACGCACGCAGTATTCATCG
>Ga0255783_10002230_pt1 | contig 19604 bp, 29 predicted proteins | sample 011ome_22_FD_179981 | JGI IMG/M metagenome (GOLD analysis project Ga0255783, IMG submission 179981) | Coastal salt marsh microbial communities from the Groves Creek Marsh, Skidaway Island, Georgia - 011507BT metaG (version 2) | ecosystem: Environmental > Aquatic > Marine > Intertidal zone >... | reverse complement strand
TAAGGCAAACGCGCTAACAGGGTCTATCATGTCATTTAATCCAATGTTGTGCGAACCAAGCGAGGATGCCACCAACAATAGATGCTATGGTCATCCCCATCCAGAAACCACCTTTGCTTTGGTTGGCTAGGGCTAGAAGTGTTTTGATGTCAGCATCCATACTGTTCACCTTAGCTTCTAACCCCTCCACCTTAGCCAATAGTTTCCCATACTCTACTGGGTTTAGGTTTTCCATCAGTCACCCCAACGCTGGTCATTAACGACAGCAATCAGGGCTTCTACGTCAGCGCAGGCAGTAATGGCGGCTTCAAGTCGGTCGGCTTCAGCAACGATTGCGGCTCGTTTGGTTACCACATCAGCAGGGATTGCCACATCACGCTCTGCCTTGCGAATAACCATCCAGTCGGTAGTTGCCAGCATAGTGCCAGCGGTTACTTTGACTTGTGCAATCCATTGTGACTTCAGACCCTTTGAGACTAAACGCTCATCGCTGTCCACCATGATGGGGTTAGCAGGGTCAGAGTTGTCCAGCACTTTGACGTACATGGGGTTACCTTCTTGGTCAACCTCTTCACGGTCTTCCATCGCCTTTGGGTTGTTGATGTCGCCATTCCAGTAGAAGCGGTCATCAGCACGGGTTGCTTCGGCTTCCCAAGTAATCCCTAGAGCCGCACGCTGTTCAGCGGATGAAAGACGTAGCCAGTTGCTTGGGTATTGAATATCACCCAGCGTAAAGGCACGGTCAATTGGTAATGGTTTGTTGTTTACTTTATACATTGTGTTTCCTTATCGTGCGAGGGAATTTTTGAATGGGTTTTCGGCAAATGCCGCGTAGATGTAGGTTTGACCAGAGTTGTTCAAACCGTATCCTGCGGGTTGCCTAATCTTGAAACCGTTAGACAAAATGTCAATACCGTAGGTAGATAATGCGCTTGCTTCAGAGTTAGAATTATCAGGGTTCAGCGCAATAATGTCTTCGTTATAAGTTGAACGTGCTGTATCAAATGCGTACCACGATGTGGCAACGGTGCTACCTTTGATTACGATGTATCGGGGTTTAAATCCACAATAGATGAACGGACCATCAGTAATTCCATTGCCCGTGTAGCTGCCGAACTTGCTGTAACCTTCTACTTCGGCGAAGCAGTAGGCTACAAAGTTATATGTACTCCAATTGGTATCTGTATTGTTTGAACCGACACTAAAAACTGAAGATGTTGGAGTTGTATTGTTCCAATATAAGGAACTTGTCCCTGTTCCGTTTGGAATATTTAAGAACAATGCACCAGTATTGCCAACAGACTTATGATAGACACCCCAATTACCGCCAGCATTATTTCTGACTTTCGTAATAATCATGGCAGGTACGGCATTTAAGCCGTGACCAATAGTTTGAGCAGAAGCACCATTCGCCGTATAGGTCACCACACTAAACCCAGCCGTGGCGTTCGCACTTACTGTTGAGGTGATAGAGCCATCATCGTTGCTTACACCAGCGCCGTTGGCTTTCCAGTTCCAGCCTACATAGGTTCTGCCTGTCATGTTAGTATCACCGCTTTCATAACCCGGGTAGGTTCCAGCGGTTAATGAAAACCCATCACTGTTAAATGCACTTACATATCCAAATTGAGAATTTGTTATTTCCGAATCTGTGGAATTTGAAGTAAGAGTTTCTCCAGAGCCTCTAATAGCATCAAATAAAACATGAGCAGTACCATTTGAGCGAGATTTAATCCAAACCAAATCAGACTGAAAACCGACCGTACTAATTGCTCTAGGGCTTGTGTTATCCCCTGACCAAGTCACCGCATTGAAATACTCACTCCCATCCACAATTGCGCTGTCAGGCAAGTTACCCGTGTGCAAAGGCAAGAAGCCTGTGGGTGGTGTGTAGGCGAATGGGCGTTGACCGAAGTTGGCTGAGAAAGAGGTTGTGTACCTAGCAACCGTCATAAAGTAATAGGCGCTACCAGACAACAAAGTAGCAGTGTAGGGGTATGTCGCGCCTAACACTGAGCCGTTTTTGTAAAAAGTAACCTGCCCCGCATCTGCATCTAATGCAATCCCAACAACGTCTCCATTAACAAAAGAAAAACCTGAATCCCCGCCGCTTAAAAGAGTAGCATCAACAAAAACAGCCCTTTGTGATGAAGATGAATTGTCAAGATTTATTCCTGTAACTCCATTAACAAAACCCGTCATATTGCTTGAGTCTCTTGGATACACATAAGAACCAACACCTAGTTGAGCAGTGTTTGTAGTTGTGTTTAAATAATCAAGTGAGAACTCTGCATACCATTTCCCAGACGTTATTCCAATTGAAGAGTATGAAACATTAAAGTCTGCGTCTGTTGACGTAACTTTTAAGTTTGCGTTTGAAAGTGCAACAGAAGTAGAACCCATCAGTGGATTCATCACAGCATAATTCCCACCGCCTGCATAAGGCGTAGGTGTGTCTGTCATGCTGTCGTAAGTAACACCAGAGGTCAACGAAATGTTGTTCGGTGTCCAGTCATTACCGTTGCCACTTGAGTCAGCCACCAATGTGGTTGTATTGGTGTTGTCGCTAAAGGGCAGGTAGAAGCCGTTAGTTCCGTATGAGCCAGAGTAGGCGACAGGTTGCCATACACCTGTGTCTTCGTTGTATTCACCAAAGGATGATGGGTCTAGGGCTTCACCGTCAATGAAGTTGACTTCGGTCATGTAGCCGTCGAAATATCTTTGCCCAGCATAACCAATATAACCTATTGTATGCTGATATGTGGTGTTAATATAAGTTGTATAGTTTAGTGAGGGATAAGTGGACGCAGCAAAAGAAGTAACTTGTTCACCGTTTATATATAACTTTACCCTATCTGAAGATGTCGCTTGTGTAGTATCAACTAAAACCACTATATGATACCAAGCACCTACATCCCTAAAAACTTGCGTAGTTTTAAGTTGCCAATTCCAACTAGACCCATAATCACCAATATTTAGCTGGTCACTTGTATTAAAGTAATTATATGACCTGTTATAGCCGTTGCCAGAATTAGCCTCAAGCATAAAGTTTGTGTCTACGCCTAATTTCCCACGCTTAACCCAAGCACTCCAAGTCCAAGTCTTGCGGTTTCCAGCACTTGCAGGTGTCCGATTCAAATAAGCAGACGCACTTGACCGAAAGCGCAGTGAGTTTTCAATCGTGTAGCCACCACCCTGCCCTGAAGAGCCAGCTAGTATGTTTGAACCAATAATACTCATCGCTTGTAATCTCCAGTCCACACAGCATGGATTTCGCTTGCACCTTTAACAATGTAGTCAACACGGTCAACAGCGTCACCCGCCGTGCTTAGGCTGGGTACAGTACCCGTAGCAAACTTCCAAGCCGTGTTCCAGCCTAATGTGTTCCCACCAGTTGCATCTTGGATAACAAAGATTGAACCACTCTGACCAGCCACAGCGTTAGTGGGAGCACCTACGTCAGTAGCAGTCCCTGTTAGTGTAAGCGTGAAGTTGTTACCTAAAGCCAAGTCAACCGCAACCGTAGCAGTCTCTGTTAGAGTAACTACAGTACCGCTTTGACCAGCAGTGAAAGCATTAACCTCATCAGCCTTAACACCAGAAACTTCAACAACAGTACCACCGCTAGTCTTAGTGAATAGCTTACGGTCTGTGGTGTTCAGTGCTAATTCTGCTTCAGTCAGGTCACCCGCCAAAGGAACGGCAGTGGTTGTTGAACTGTTTTTAATAATAATCGTGTTAGCCATTAGTAAGAGCCTCCGTCAATGGTGGATGTGTTTTGTAAAGCAGAATCAGCGAGAGCACCTTGAGCTGCTGTTGCATAATCGGTTGAAGCAGTTGCTGCTGCTGTACCTAATGTGGGTGTGTCTGTTAAATCGTTGTAACTACCGCTAGTAGCCACAGTTGCTAAGGATGGTGTACCAGTTAAATCAGCATAACTACCACTAGTGGCTACTGTAGCTAGAGTAGGTGCACCAGTTAAATCAGAGTAACTACCAGTAGTGGCTACAGTAGCTAAGTCTGCTGATTGTATAGCTGTATCTGCCAAAGCCCCTTGAGCCGCCGTAGCGTAGTCAGAAGAAGCTGTGGTAGCCGCTGTACCCAACCCTAGATTTGAACGCGCTGTAGAGGCGCTAGAGAGGTCTGAGAGGTTGTTTGAAGCTACTAAAACACCAGCACCACTGTCAGCCAATGTAAACCAAGAGGGGCTACGATAAACTTTGAGAGCTTCTGTTGTAGTATCGTAAAAGAGAGCACCGTCAATAAGAGGGTCGCCATCATTATCTACGGTAGGTTCACTTGCTTTCGAGCCTAAGAATACATCATCAAACGTGTCTAAGGCAAGCTCTGCCGCTACTTGTGCATCCTCTGCCAACCCTTGTGCTGTTTCAGCTAATCCTTGAGCAAATTCAGCAGCTTCTTTTGCAGAGTTGGCAGCATCTGCTGAATCGAAAGCATTACCAGCCCTAGTTAAAGCAAGACCAGCTTGCTCGGTAGCATCACGTGCTTTAGTCGTAGCTGTATCAGCATGACCGCTTGCTGTTCCTGCACTACTATTTGCTGCTCTTGCTGATTCTGCTGCTGCTAAGGCTTGTTCTGTAATAGCAGATAAGTAAGAATCTGTAGTGCTATCGCCAGCTCCACCAATTCCACGGTAAATAGCCATAAAATCTCCTTGTTCCTTTGTTGAAAGGCTCTAGCAAAAGCCCTTTAACAAAGAAGGGAGACTCCCTAAGAAGTCCCCCGTCAACCTAATTAGGCTGTCATTGCGATTGCAACAGCAGCTTCATCACGCAACTCAGCTACACCGTACAGCATATCTGAAGTGAACAATGTACCCAAGTACTCTTGCTTGTACTGAGTCTGTGAGCGAACGCCCATTTGCTCAGCCAACACGAAAGCGTCCTTGTGGAACATCATACCGATACGAGCGTCACCAGTGGCAGTCTCGCAGTTGGTAGAGACATAAACCTTCACGCCGTAGACGTTACCGATTTCGCCGTTGCGGATAGTGTTGCTACCGCCAACGTCACCAACGAAAGCCTGCTCAGTGAAACGAGCCAAGCCCATCATCACGTTGCGAGCGACAGGAGGCAACACCAACACGCGACCGTCCATAGGTACATCGGCATCGTCCAAAGTCTGAATAACTTTGCGGATACCAGCGTCAGTGATAGCGGCTTCGTTAGCACCAGTGTACAGGGTAGCGCCGTCAGAAGCGATAACAGCCTTATCATAAGCGATAGTACCGTTACCACCTTGAGCGTTACGACCCAATTGCAACAAGTCGGTGTCAACTTGCTTAGCCAAAGCGTAGCCAGCGTCACCAGTGTAGAACTTACGCAGTGATGCCAAAGCCTGAACTTCGGTGATGTCTTCGATCAAGCGGCTATATTCATAGTGCTTGTTAACCAACACTTGGACTTCTGACTCAGTGGCAGCTTGCAACGTAACAGCAGCAGAAGAGGCTTTCAAAGAGGCAGCGCCACGAGTGGGCTTAGGGATGTGCAATGTGTCGCCTTTTTTGCCCTTGAAGGACATCTTAGAGACGAGGTTTGCCATAACGAGGTTTTGTTTGTAGGCTGCGATGATTTCGTCAGACCACAACTCTGGGATAAAGGTTGCACCAGTTGTATTGGTGACCATAGGGGTAGGATAAGCCATTATAAATTACCTTTCAAAATGATTATTTAACACGACCCTCCGCATAGGCTTGCATAATTTCAGGAGCAAGCTGTTCATAACGGTCAGGGTTTGTACGCATGAGTTCGATGATGTCGGCTCTGCGATAGGTTTTCTTTGATGCTGTCTCACCACTCCCTTTGGTGGAACCAGTGGATGCAGATTTGACAGCTTGCTTACGCTGTACTTTTTCAACGGCTGCTGATTGGTCTACTACTTGTTTTCGTTCTTTCCAAGTAGATAGAAGCTCATGGGCTGCGTCAAAATCGTAATAGCGGTCAGCTCGACTAAATAGCTCTTGACGTACCTTACTCTTACTAACCCATTCAGCGAAGCTACCGTCATTGACGACTTCAGTAAAATCAGGGTGAGCTTGTTTCAGGTTAGCTAACGCTTCAGCCTTCTTCATTTGTGCCGACAGCTCTTCCGCTTGTCGCACCTTCGGATGCTTTTCGATAGCTCGTGCAATAGCTTTGTCAGGGTCGGTAAAGAAGTCTACCTCTTCCTCGACTTCTGGGGCTTGTTGTTGTTTTGTGACGGTTTGGGCTTTTACAAAGTCATCTACAATTCGTCGAAGTTCCCCGACTTCACTCCCTTGCTTGCCGATTGCGCGTTCAGCTTCTTGATGCATACGAACAATGTCTTTAACAGACTTGCCCTTATACTTCTCAGGAATGTCCTCTTCGTCGTCTTGTTGTTCAGGCTCCTCTGTGGGGTTATCCTGTTCTTGTTCATCCTCGATAGATGAAAACTCTTCTTCGTTTTGTAGCGATTCGTCGCCTTCGTCAATAAATGTTGCCATTAAACTCTCCGTGCTAAATAAGCATTGTGGAATATAATTATGTGCTTATACTGATGTTAAAATTCAGCGGCACTCTTTCTTTCCTGCGCCATCTTCTCGTTTCGCTTGCGTTCCCATTGCATTGCTGCTCCGGGGAAGTCTCCGGTCACGCCCTCAAGTTTGACCATCGGCTTGCTAACAATACGAATAGCAGGTTGACCACACACTTTACAATTGGTTGTTCTTAGTTCAGAATCAATGTAAGCCTCTGTGAGGTGGTCATCTCCGCAGATAAACTCATAGATACGTTTAGGCATCCTGTAAATCCCTTTCAAAATCTTCATAACTATCTTTTATGGTAGATTCGTAGGAAAGGATGCGGTTAATCGCTTCTATTTGTCCTCTACGGAACCAGAATTGTTTCTCGTCAGGGATGGTTGTAATATCATCGAGTATCTCTTTATTGTCTGAGATGTCTTCAATGAATTGCTTCCACCCATCGCGGGTAAACAAATCTAGTAAATTTTCGTAATATCTTTGTAACTCTTTGTCCATCTCTTTATCCTTTCATATCGTGGAGAGATGTTGCAATTATACCACACTTTTATAAATTTGTCAAGTGTTTTATTGCCTATTTTGCATTTGCATCATAGCAATTCGCTCATTACTGTTAATATCTTTTTCCTTCAACATTAACTCAGCAATCTTAGCCCGTTTAGCAAATTCATCCTCGTCCGCACTACCTTGTTGTAAGTTAGTAGACAAAGCGGCTGCCATCTTAGCCTGTACAACTTGTGGCTCCAATTGACTCTCGACTGAATACTTCTGAGCACGGGCTTGTGCTTCCATAGTTTGAGCCTGTAGCAACTGTACTTGAGCTTGTAGTTGTGCCATTTGCAACTGAATCTGTTGTTGTTGCATTTGTTGCTGTTCTGGATTAGGCTGAGCCGCTTGTTGCATCTGAGCGATAATCTCTTCACGGTTTGACAGACCCATATTGTCAATAACAGCAGATACCAGCATTGGGTACATCGGACTGTCTTGACCAAGCGTTTGCAACAACTGAACCAATTGCGTCACCTCATATTCACGAGCGATAACACCCAAAGATGATGATGGCACAAACTTGTAGTCTGATACAGGGTAGTGCTCTGGGTCAAATTGCATATATCGCCATGCTGTCTTCTCAATCATTGGGATTAGGAAGTTCTCTTGGAAGTTAATCAAGGTACGCTTGTGGCGCTTGATGATTGCTCCCATTGACATAGAGACAGCACCAGCAGCAGCGTCACCATTGATAGTGCCGGGGATACCAGCAGCGTCAATAGCGCCTGTCGCCATCTGAACCATCTTTTGTAGTTCGCCAGCCTGAGCAAAGGTCACCTGATCAAGGTTACCAAACTTAAATGGCTGTAGAATTTCAGAGGGGTTACCGTTGGTTAGGATTGTTTTGCCCGGACGTACCTCCAGCTTAGACCCACGAGGCATGCGAGAGGCATCCATAGCCATCATTGGGTGGACGGTGAGGGCTAGAGCATCAATACGAGCGCGTAGCTCAGCGTCGAGTGCCTTCTGGCTGTTAAAGCCCTTCTCACAGATACCACGACCCCAGAAACGTGATGGAACTACATCCCACGGGAAAGCCACAACTGGACGATCCTGCATCATGTAGGGGTTTTCTTCAATTTTGAGTAGTTGACCGCCGTTGGCGATAACAACAATCACCTCAATGTATCCCTCTTCCTCTGACTTATCCTCATCCTCTTCAGGTTTGACGGTTTTGGACAACTCATCGTCCTCGCCTTCCTCCATAATAGCATCGTTATAGAGATGCTTGGGGATAAGACCGTAGTATTTGGTTAATCGGACTTTATCTTCGTCAAACGATGTAAGCTCTTTGTCAGCTTCAATGTCTGTATCAGTATCGGCAGACTCAATATCAACATCGCGATAGATACCATTTTGAATTCCAATCTCTACTTGGTGTTTGGGGACAAATTCGTCGATAGCCACGCCTAAAGCATCCTCAATGGAGGTAGCAACGGGGTCGATTAGGAAGTTCTGAGGTAGGATGGGTCGCAACTTGACAACCACACGGTCTGCAATGTTAACACCAACCGCTTGCATAGCGCCATCCATGATGGGCTGCGTAGCTGGTTTCATCTCTTTGACCTCTTCCAACACCAACTCGCCAACAGCAGTACCGTAGACAGCGGCATTCAAGATACACTCAGCGACAGCCTTGCGTGTCTTGGTGAATTGGAAGTCTTCGGACAGTTGTTCGCGCAAATAGGCGACATCTTTTGTGTTTTGGTCGTTGCGGTCATCGCGGATGTCAAACCACTTACCACGACCGAAGGTAGCTTCCTCAACTTCAGCCACTGAACTCTCAACTGCCTGTTGTAGCGCAGGAGAAATCAGTCGAGAACGTTCGCTCTCACGAGTCTTATCCTCTGCTGACCAAATACCACGCCATAGACGGTAGTACTCGTCAAACTTTTGCTCGTAGTTTGCACTGTAGTGGTCGCGCCATTGCTCCACCTTGTCCATAACCCACGATTCAACCTTCTGGTCACCGAATTTTTCGTTATCGTCCATGTTTGGTTCCTTTACCATTTAACCTTGTCAGCCCAATAAGCTGCGCTCATCTTGCCTTTTGCAATGTTGGATGCATGACGGGCTTTAAAAGATTTGTTGCGAGCAGAACCATCTGGACTACCTTTAACACCTTGTTGACCAAAACGAATAACTTTAGTCTTGTCGCCTTCTTTGGCAACAACTACGTGGCTTTTCGTTGGGTGGCTTGGTGTCGCTTTAGGTTTGTTATACCCACTAACACCAACACGGTCTAGTTTAGAATCTTTAGCCATCACTTACCTTTCGCCAAACACTTACCAGCTTTTTTACACTTAGCAGGAGTGGGGCAACCAGCGCAGGGTTTGAATTTGATTGGGATTGTTTTCTTTGGCATAGTTAGTATCCTGAAATGTTGTCTAGGTACTCGTACTCTTCTTCTTCAAAGTCCAACACGTAAGCTACTTTGGCAAGTTGCTCGATGTAAGACAGCGCATCAGGTAAGTCGTCGTGTACTAGCTTGTTTGGAAATTGAAATAACTGGTCTAGGAACTCTGCGTTCCAATCACCTTTGTTTAGGGTTACATATCCATTCTCAAAACGCCCTTGCAGCGCCCAGACAACCCTATCTGTCTTCTTCTTGTTACCGTGCGTAAGCTCGTCAACCCTGAAAAAGGTTTGAGTTCTTTTCATAATGTCACTAAGGTAGGGCATAACAGCTTGTCTAGCGATACCCTTCTCGATACCGACCGCCACAGGCTCATATTGTTTAACAGCATCAAATATCTTCTTGGCGGTTTCTTTAACATCCCACCTACCGTAGATGATTTCAGCAACCCACCAACCCTTTTCGTTGGCTTTAACTATGGCAATAGCTGTGTTGTCGAGGCGGGAGTTTTTAACACCCTTACTACCCTCATCCTCAAAACCAGCTAAGTCGACTGCAATGTAGAAGTCACCATGTTCAGGCTCTTCTTCATCAAACTTTATCCACTCTTCCTTGAACAACTCTCCTCCGGCAGCCTCGAATGAAGCCATAAATTCCTGCCTGAATGAGAATGAGGACATGCTTTTCTTAGCTGCCTCAATTTCTTTGGGGTCAAGGAGCGGATTGTCGAATGAAGTAAAGTGGAAAGACTTGAACGTCTCATCTTCGCCTTTTAAGCCGTATTGGTATAATTCATAGAAGTGGTTTCGACCCATTGGTGTGCCGATAAACATGGCTTTACCTTTCAAGTCGGCTAGTGCAGGGCGTAAGATTTGCTCCCACACCTCTGGCTTCATGTCTGCATACTCATCCATAACAAGAAACTTAAGGCTAACACCACGCATAGTTTCTGGTCGGTCAGCACCTTTGAGGCTAATCGTCGCACCATTGATGAGCTTAATCTGCAAGTTGTTAATATGGCTACCTGAAATGACAGGGTGACCAACTTCCAGAATAGTTTGCCACATGATGTCACGAGCTTGACCTTGTGTGGGTGCAACATAAAAGACATGACCGCGCTCACTTTGTAAGGCTTCTACAATTAGTCGATAAGCAGCTAAGCGACTCTTACCTGTACGGCGTCCCGCAGCTACAACATGGAATCTAGTGTTATCATTCCAAACTGTCTGCTGCCACGGTAAGAGCTTAATGCTTAGATCACTCACTTGAGTCCCTTAAGGTAAACTGTTTTTTTACCTTCCTTGACAGCGCGGAGTACTTGGTTGTTATTCTCACCCTCTTCAAATGAGCAGTGCACCCAACCACTATTAGGTTCACCCTCTTCGTAGAATTCAAGGATGAGCTGTTTAAAGGTTAGGTTGTCGATAATCCACTTACATAACTCTTTATTGTCCAAACCCCGCACTTCAAAGTCTGCTGCCAACCCCTTACAATGGTCGCTGGTAGTAGAACCGCCGATAGCTTTGTTTAGCTCTGGTGATCGATAACCACTGGTAATGGTGACAGCCCCGTGAGAGTTACGCACCTTCTGCAACACCATGTCACATAGGGTGGTTAGGTTGCGAATAACCTCCTCGCTTGGGGTATTGTCGATTCCCTTGCGGATTGCAGTTTCACTTTTAGTTAACTCTTGGAGGCTAAAATTACGTGAAAGTTTCATTTTGTTAGTTCCTTTAACTTGTCCTCTTTATCCGCTTGACCAGAACTGCTGCCAAAGTAATAGGAGAGGATTTGTGTTACAGCTGCGGAGAGAACTCCGAGTATGTAGATGAGGATGTCTTTAGCTTCTGCTTTGACATCAATAAAAATTAAGACAGCAAATAAACTGAATGAGAGGATAACAGAGCCTAGAGCTAGGATGGGCGTCACCAGCTTATTCAGCATCGGTGCTGCCTCGCTAGTGGCTATCTGAAGCTCACGGTTACGAGCGTCTGACCTATCCTTCACCTCGTTAGCTATTTTGGTTAGCTCGCCCTCTTGAGCCATTTTAGCTAGCTCCATTTGAGCCTTCGCTTGTGCCTCTGGGTCTGGGATTAGCTTGTCAATTAGCTTCCCACCAATGTTAAGTATTGAATCTAAGCCTATCATTTAAACATATCCTCAACTTTGTATAACAGGGTATTGCCTAACGAGGCTGGTGTGTATTCTGGAACCGCCCCAACCTCATAAACATCTAAACGGTTGGTTTCTGCTGGATATTGATCTTGAGCGGTGTATATGTCATCAGCACTTTCTAATCGTCGTTCCATGTGTGGGGTTCCGGGGCGAAACCATAGGTCTGACAGCGCCTTTGTTATTTCAGGGACATCCCCTGTTCGTAAAATTTCCTGTAGCTTATCAGCGTTCCCATAACCAACAATCTTTCTATCCTTACCAAAGATGGTGGAGTCGAAGAAGTCCACTTGGGATTCGGCAGAGTCCTTGCGCTTGTTAGCTTTTAACCACCGCTTGTAGTCAGGGAGTTTGCCTGCCGGATCAAATTGGAATAACCCATGAGCCTTCCTATCTGCCAACCTCTGCTTCTGCTTGTGGTTGAAAGAGCCTCCTGTCTCCACGTCAATGTTGCCCATAATAGCGGCAATGGCGGTGTCAGGGTAACCCTTTTCCTCCAACAGCTTTTTAATCTTTTCCATGTATGTCCTCTGCATCAATGTAGTCGTCTGTGCCGCTGATGTTAACGGTGTCGCCAACGCCACTAATAGTGATGTTAACAGAAGGGCGAGAACCCCCTGCATTATTTTTATCGAAGTAGGACATTGGAAGCATCCTATCGACCAACAACTTCCACGCTGCCGCTTGATTCTTATGCTCATCATCCAACGCTGCATCCAAGATGGCATCTAACACCTTTCTACTTTTAGGGGAGGCGAAGATGCGAGCTTTAAACTCTTCAATAGCTGATGCGTCTCCTTTAGGGCGTCCGACTGGTTGCTTCTTTGCTTCCATTAGGGCAGCCTTTGTAGGACGTCCACGTTTTTTAGGGGAATTCTCCATTGCTGGTTTCCTTTGTTATCTATATAGTGCTCTGTACATCATTATGCTTTGATGTGTTATATAGTCTATGAACTCGTCATGGTCACACTCTTGTAATAACCAAAATCCTCATATCCTATATAGTAATAGTCATTATAGCATATTTTTTCAATTTTGTCAAGTGTTTTTTTACTTTTTTTCAAAAATAATGACAGTCGCTGTTGCTGTTCAGTCGCATTTGTCACTTTAGAAGGTCTTTGGTGACACTTCCTTTTCACCTCTTCTTCCTCTTGTTAGCTGTTCAGTAAAAGTTGCTTAAAAATTAAGCAGTTACATGTTAGGTCTATGTAGTATATGCACCAATTTAGTGCCTAATTTTACTCTTTTTTGTATCTCATTTTACTCTTTTTTGTATCTGAGCGGGTACATAAAAATATTGACGCCTCGTTACCCCTCCCCCGCCCATCGGTATATATGCAATTGCGAATATAAGTGCATAATTATACAATAGAGGATGCACTATAATTAATCGCATGCACTATGTTGCACTACGGAGAATATGCGTCTATGCTTATATAACTGTATAGCAATATAATTATCAGCGGATATTAAAATTGAATGCGTGAGGGGCAAGGCGGGACGCCATAGATGCACCATCATAGGGCAGGCAATGCACCGTTAGCGTGCCAATCCTGCACCATAATTGAACACCACCCCAATCGCAACAGATCGCCCCAGAGGGAAACAAGGTAATGGCATGAATCTTGCACTATACGCGCAAGCGTCAATAATGGCGTTTAACCTGTCCCTAATTATTGGAGTTACCATGAACAGTAAAGACGTTACCAGTCAGATCAACCGTAGGCTATTTGCTAAACGCCCAACCCTGTTAGACCGCCTCACTGCCCTTGCACAGGTCTTAATAGTGTCTGCGTGGTGTTTGGTTATCCTGATCTGCGCCTTGCAATTCTTCGATGTATTAACCAAATAAGGGAGCATTCAAAATGAAATCAATTATCGATCGTACATGGATGGTTAATCTAATTAACGTAGTTTCGCGCAGTCGCAGTTGGTACATGCGGGAATACATGCGGATATTGAAAACACCACAAAACTACAATAATGAATTGGGACTGCACCCTGTCGTATATCAGGCGCTGTTAACCCACCAACCTACATCATGGCATCAGGTCATGCTCGAATTGCCCCATGTTGCTACTGATGGCGTAAGGGTTGCCTATACCCGCGACGACGCGCACGGGGATCAGGACAGGCAGACAGTTACTAGCGTGGGTAAATACATTAAACGCCACTGGTCTTACCTACGCGATGATGTAATACGCGATCTGGTGGCACTGTATAGCCCAACAAATTGCGAATATAAGATATTGGATGAATCGACAGATCAATTTATCAGTTATCTAAAACGGTCTGCTGATTCATGCATGAACAAGGATTCATTCGTTATTCACCCATACCACGTTTACGATCCCTCATTGGGTTGGAAATTCGCGGTAAGGTTGGATGAAAACGGGGATGTATTGGGGCGCGCATTAGTTAATGATGGCGAATTCGTACGGTCTTATAGTAAGAATCGGGGTTGGGGCGCGGATGTTGAATTAGAGGCGTGGTTACAATCATCGGGTTACAGTCGGGTTGATAGTTGGGACGGTAAATACTTGAAATTGATTCAACACGGGAAAAATTATGTCGCGCCTTATGTCGATGGATGTATCAGAACAGGCAATATAAAATTATTGTCAAAAGTAATTAAAATTTGCGATGATGGGGATTATGAATTAGATAATGTATCGGGTTTTGCGCGTGAGGTAGAAGCATACGAATGCGAAGATTGTGGGGATCGTTGCGATGATGACGACGCAGTAAATACTTATGATGGCAATCGTATTTGCGAGGATTGCGCGGGTAATAATTATGTATGGTCGAATTATTCAGAAAATTACGTCCATAATGATAACGCGGTATATATCGATGCGCGTGATGGTTATTTACATGAGGATGATGTTGGAAACGCGGGTTATATTTATATTGAATCATGCGGGGAATACGTCCATCAAGATAACTGCGTTTATTGTCAATCCAACGACGAATGGTACTGCGAGGATGATATGGGCAAATATAATATCGTAATGATCGAGGATGGATCGCATGAGAATGAATATTGGTTTATTGATGATACAGTTACAACCCGCGATGGCGTGGTTTTCCATTCCGATGATATTGACAATTTGGTAGTGGTTATTTCGTTGGGTAAAGATGAGGGTGAAATTGTCGAAATAAGCGAAGCAACGAAAACCGATGATGGCTATATCTTAAATGAGGGCGCATAAAATGAAACTAATTAAAAACCTAGAATTCGCGTTAACGCTAAAAAGACCGCATGGGGGCGCGGGTGAAAAAGCCCTGTTGCAGTACATCGCCGAAAATTGCGGGTTTCCCAGCGAGACAGACCCAGCAGGCAACCTGCATATAGATAATACGCAAGGTGGGGCGCGTACATTGTTTATTGCCCATGTCGATACAGTACATCGCGAAGATGGCGTAAACATCATCAATAAGGCGACAGGCAAATACTATGCGGGGATAAATGCACCACTGGGGGCAGATGATGGCGCGGGGGTTGCGCTACTGATGCATCTATTGGCGCATGACGTTGGGGGTTATTACATCTTTTCAGTGGGCGAGGAAGTGGGCGGTATTGGGGCGCGGTATATCTCGCAGGACCCCTACTTCTTACAGTATTTTGACCGTGCAATTGCATTCGATCGGCGCGGTACATCTGACGTAATTACGCATCAAGGTTTTGGCAGATGTTGCAGTGATGAATTCGCCGATGCACTTAGCGATGCATTAAATAATCAAGGGATGTTATACATGCCCAGTGATGCAGGCGTTTATACCGATACCGCAGAATTTATTGATGTAATACCAGAATGCACCAATATATCTGTCGGCTATTTAAATGAACACCGAAACACCGAAACCCTAGATTTACGCCATTATCTTGATCTGGCGGACGCCATCATTGCAATCGACTGGGAATCATTGCCCACCATGCGCGATGTAGACATTTATGAGGATGAATCGGACGATCTGCCACCTTGGGTCTTGAATGACGAATTGGGGGCAACATGGCACTGAATCGAGGCGATATAGGCGTGTTCCTATTTGATCCCTTGCGCCCGCAGACCTTATGGGAATACATCGGTAAAACGCGAGATGGTTTCCATATATTCAAATGCAAGGGCAACATGCGGACAATTAAACCCGATCAATTAACCGAATTCTGGCGAATACTGCCCGCGCGGTAATTTCAAAAGACCCCTAGTGCATGAACTAGGGTTTTTTTGCAATCATCGGGCGAAGTGAGTACTTACTTTCTTAAAATAAGCGATTTAAGCGATTTTATGGGGTTGGGGTGACTATGTATAGGGCATGCTATAAAAACCCGCCAGAGTCGATTCTGGCGCATTCTAGGGGCATTCCTGCGCGGGTTGGTTCATCCCTAGTGCGGGCAGCTATGGTGTTGTTTTTTTGCCACAAATTGTAAGTGAGTACTTACTTGCCCTCAAATTGTAAAAAGTAAATGAGAATCATTCGCATCTAATGGAATATAAGCGCCGACTTATATATTGTGTAAATGAGAATCATTCTCATCTGATTAAATATAAGTGATTGCTTATAAGGTGTATTTTTAGCTACCAACGAATTTTTAGGCTACAAAACCCGTTTTATCCGGAAAATTTTGGAAATGAAAATCAAAATTTCATAGCTAAAATTTGAAAAATTTGAAAATACCCTACCTTGTTGTGGGGGTATTACTTGACAGGGGCATAGAAGTTGTTAAACTACAAACTTCAACAACGAAGGGGTTAACATGAAAACCATCAAACACGCAAGAGAGTCTTTAGAGCAGACGACAAAAATTGTCAAAGAATTAATGATGTCTGGTAAACTTATTGAGGATGCTGCCTTCATCGAGTTCTTAGACTTTTGGCAAGAGGTTTACGAGTTGGACGAGTTGTTAAAACGTTACAATGAGGATGCTGAGGGTGTCAAACGTGTGTTAATTTATGATACAATGTCTGAAGAGGAGAACCAGTATGACTAAGTTGGATGAAATCATTTTGAACAGCGGTGGTAAGTTTGTCACCATCACCTTCACCAAGAAGGACGGTAGTGAGAGGGTGTTGACAGGGAGGTTGGGTGTTACCAAACACCTGAAGGGTGGTGTTAGTACGTTGAACGCTGACCACTACATCACCATTTATGATGTTCAGTCAGAGGGGTATCGCGCTGTAAACCGTGCTACAATCAAGAGTGTTAAATGCAACGGAGAACTTTATGTATGAGATTCAAACTATATACTCAAACAAGGTTGTTTACAGGACAACCGCACGTGCCAATGCGTTGTATTGGTTGGAACTGAATAACCAAGAGGGGTTATTTAAACTTGTGAGGGTCAAATCATGAGATGCACTTGTTGTAATGTTATGTTATCACCTTTCGAGAGTACTATACGTAAAGTTAGTACTAATGAATTTATTGACATCTGTGAGAAATGTTTGTCATTTATTGACGATGATGTCAAGGTGTTAACAAGAGAAGATTTGAGAAATGAAGTTGGCACGGATGTTGCTAACTATATAGAAACACTAGAGCACTTTAACGAGGATAACTATGAACAATATTGAAACTGAAGCATATATGTATTACACTATTAATGACGCTAAAGATGTCATTGACTGTATAGGTATGAGAGATTTCTTAACTATGTTGTTTAAGGAAAGTAAAGGTAGATCGTTAACCATTGAGGAGATCGAAGCAATGGAGAAGTTACATGAGGGTTGGAACCTCTGATGCCAAACTACAAAAAGATGCACATCGCTTGCGACCATTGTGGTAGTAGTGATGCTGCTGTTATCAACGAGGATGATTCAAAGTATTGTTTCAAGTGCAACACGCGAGATAAGCCTCAGAATCAATTTGTTACCAAAACCCTTATGCAGGTATCACCGATGATAGAAAAAGCTCAACTGAGCCGTTCTGATGCGTTTGAGAGCGGTATTAGCGATAGGAGGTTAGCCATAAAAACCATTTCCGACTATGGTGTTAAGTTAACACCTAATGGAGATGTGCTGTTCCCTTACCATAATAAGAGCGGGGAACATGTAGCTAACAAAGTACGCTCTGAGGATAAGCAGTTTAAAGTGGAGGGTGATTGGAAGAGTGCCCTACTGTTTGGTCAAAACTTATTTTCTAAGGGTGGCGACTTTGTTACCATTTGTGAGGGTGAGTTTGATGCGATGAGCGCATATCAGATGTTAGGGTATAAACACCCTGTCGTTAGTATACGGTCAGGAGCGCAATCAGCTTTGAGCGACTGCAAAGCAGCCTATGAGTGGTTAGATTCATTCAAAAGAGTTGTTATTTGTTTTGACAATGACGAAGTAGGTAGGGAAGCCGCAACAAAAGTGGCTGACTTATTCGGTAGCAAGGCTTTATTGTTCAAACACAACCCACAGCATAAGGATGCTTCTGATTGGCTTGTCAACCGCTCTGAACTTACATTTATTCAGGCGTGGACTAGTGCTGAAAAATACAAACCTGAAGGCATTGTCACCATTAGCGATATTAAGGAGAGGTTGTTAACGCCGCCAGAGCCGGGTATCCCGTGGTGTTTTGAAACCCTCACTGACCTCACATATGGGAGACGTAAGGGTGAGTTATATGCGTTTGGTGCTGGTGTTGGTGTAGGTAAAACAGATGTTTTCACACAGCAGATTGCTTACGACATTGACAAACTTGGTTTGAAGGTTGGTGTTATCTACCTAGAGCAAAATGTAGTCGAGACTGGTCAGCGTGTTATGGGGAAGTTGGATAAGAAGTTGTACCACGTACCTGACGCGAGTTGGACTCGTGATGAATATGAGGATAGTGTTGATAGGCTGGAGAAGCGAGAGCAACTCTTTATGATGGAGCACTTTGGTGCGATGGATTGGAAGACAATCAAAAGCATAATGAAGTATTTTAACAAGGCTTATGACATTGAACATATTTACCTAGACCACCTCACTGCCTTGTCAGCAAATGAGCAAGATGAGCGACGAGCTTTGGATGGTATTATGGCAGATATGGCTTCTCTAGCTCAGGAGCTTGGTATTGTTATCCACTTCATCAGTCACCTGACCACGCCAGAAGGTAAAAGCCACGAGGAGGGAGGTAGGGTTATGGAGAAGCACTTCACGGGCAGTCGAGCCATTGCACGTTGGAGCCACTACATGTTTGGATTGGAGCGTAACAAGCAACACACTGACCCAATTAAGCGACAGACGACAACGTTCAGGGTTTTAAAAGATCGGTTTACTGGACGTGCAACTGGTGTTAAATTTGGCTTGCAATATGACCAAAATAATGGTATACTACGAGAATCACATTTAGTTGAGGATGATGAGCTATGAAACAGTGGAGAGTTGAGTTTGGTACTAACCATGTTTATGTCGATGCTGAGACAGAGGAGGGTGCTATTGATGCAGCTTTCTTAGAAATTGGCTATGACCCAGATGAGGAGCTTCTTGCTTATTGCGAGGATGAAGATGATTGAACAGGTAATCGTAGGCGTTACGGGCTTGGGTTACCTAACAGTCGGCATCCTCCAATGGGCTAAGGGTGAAGGCGCTAACGGTATGATATGGATTGGCTACGCATTTGCACAGGTGGGACTATGGTTAAACTTGAAGTGATTAAACAGTATGGGTACAACGAGCATGGTGTTTGCATCAACCCCTTTGGTGTTAAACCTTTGTGGGTGCAGAAGCTGGCTGAGCGTATTCGTTGTAACCACATTGTAACTACGGCAGAGGAGGCTCCGTTTTGACCGATAAGGTTAGTGGTGACGGGACTGCCTACGTTGACCACGACTACTACTGGAGACCGCTAGAGACAGCACCGCATGGGGTTAAGCTACAGCTACTAAGTATTTACGGCGTAGCCTGTCACGGGTTGCTATCTCCTGCTATAATTGAAGATGGGTTCTGGATTGGCTGGACACCCTTACCTAAACTTAAGAAGGAAAAGAATGACAATTGACAACATTGCTTTGTGGCATAAGCGTGCTCGTCCTGA
>Ga0255783_10002229_pt1 | contig 19608 bp, 17 predicted proteins | sample 011ome_22_FD_179981 | JGI IMG/M metagenome (GOLD analysis project Ga0255783, IMG submission 179981) | Coastal salt marsh microbial communities from the Groves Creek Marsh, Skidaway Island, Georgia - 011507BT metaG (version 2) | ecosystem: Environmental > Aquatic > Marine > Intertidal zone >... | reverse complement strand
ATGATGAGCGCTACAAACCTCTTTTTGGGACCACGGTTACGTCTCCGCTGTTTGGTGTTGAGGTTCCGATTGTCGCTCACCACCTGGCCCAGCAGGACAAGGGCACCGGTATCGCGATGGTCTGTACTTTTGGTGACGTCACCGACGTGATTTGGTGGCGGGAGCTCTCCCTGGACACCCGCCCCATCCTCGGCAAAGACGGACGCATCATCGCCGAGACACCATCATGGATTAGCTCTCCAGCAGGGTCAGAGGCATATGCACAGCTGGCGGGAAAGACGGTGTTTAGCGCCAAGGCAGCCATGGTCGAGATGCTCCGCGAATCTGGCGATCTCCAGGGGGATCCCGACCCGATGGTGCACCCCGTTAAGTTCTTCGAAAAAGGTGACAAGCCTCTGGAGATTGTCACCACTCGCCAGTGGTATATCCGAAACGGCGCACGCGATGAGGATCTGAAGCAGCGTTTGCTCCAGCGCGGCACCGAGGTCGCCTTCCACCCTGATTTCATGCGAGTTCGGTACGAGAACTGGGTCAATGGCCTTTCTGGTGACTGGCTGATCTCACGCCAACGATTCTTTGGCGTCCCGATTCCCGTGTGGTACCCCCTGGATGATCAGGGCAACCCTGTGGAGGGTGAGGTCATCACGCCATCACCTGATCAGCTCCCCGTGGACCCCTCCAGTGATACTCCTCCCGGCTTTCGTGAGGACCAGCGCGGAGTGGCTGGTGGGTTCATTGGCGAGCTCGACATTATGGACACCTGGGCAACCTCCAGCTTGACCCCCCAACTCGCAGGAGGCTGGGGCCGAGACGAGGAATTGTTCTCTCTGGTATTCCCCTATGACCTGCGCTCACAGGGGCAGGACATCATTCGCACCTGGTTGTTCTCCACAATGCTCCGCGCCGAGCTAGAGCACGGAAGCATCCCGTGGAAAAATGCCGGCATTTCGGGCTTCATCGTGGACCCTGATCGCAAGAAGATGTCGAAGTCCAAAGGCAACGTCGTTACCCCACAATCGATGCTGGATGAGCACGGTTCTGATGCTGTCCGATACTGGGCAGCTTCTTCCCGGCTCGGAACCGATGCCGCCTTTGACCCCCAAAACCCGAAGCAGATCAAAATCGGTCGCAGGCTTGCGATTAAGGTTCTGAACGCCGCCAAGTTTGTCTATAGCTTCGAGGGCGCTACCGGTGAGGTCACCCACCCGCTGGATCTCGACATGGTGAGCGAGCTAGGTCGAGTGATCACCGAGGCCACCACGGCCTATGACAACTTCGATCACGCGCGAGCGCTGGAAGTCGCCGAGTCGTTCTTCTGGACCTTCACCGATGACTACCTCGAGCTGGTCAAGGACCGCGCTTACACGGGAGAGCCAGCTGATCGCGGCAGCGCTGTGACCGCATTGCAGCTCGCCATTGACGCTCTGGTTCGGCTTTTCGCTCCCGTGATTCCCTTTGCTACCGAAGAAGTCTGGTCGTGGACCCATGAGGGCAGCGTTCACCAGGCCCCCTGGCCCACCACCGACGAGCTCCCCGACACCTCAGGCGAGTCCCATCGAGGGCTCCTGGCACTCGCCAGCGAGGCACTGATCACGATCAGACGATCCAAGACGGATCAGCAGGTCGCCCAAAAGATGCCAATTCTTCACGCAACGCTCAGCGCGCCGGCCCTCCTGCGCCTTGCAGAAGGTGACGTCCGGGCGGTCGGCAAGATTCAGTCGGCAACATGGGTCGACTCCGACACCGTAGGGATTAGCGACATCGAGTGGGGCTCCCTCGATGAGTGACACAGCAACACCTGTCGTGCGGCCGGTGACACGGGAAGATCGCGAGCGCTGGCAAGAGCTCTTCCTCGCCTACGGGGTTTTCTACGAGGAGAATTTTCCCCCTGAGGTCGTGGAGGGAGTATGGGCATGGCTGATGGAGGAGAACCATCCGCTTCGTTGTTTTGTGGCGGAAGTGGATGGGCAGGTCCAAGGCTTTGCGCACCTGCGCTTCCAACACGACACCTTCACCGCCGGTGCTGGATGGTTCCTGGATGACCTCTTTACCGATCCTGACGCGCGAGGTGGAGGGGTGGCCACCGCGCTGATATCAGCACTGGATGACTATGCCAGCGCCCACGGAGGCGGAACACTTCGGTGGATTACCGCCTCGAACAACGATCGCGCCAGGCGCCTCTATGACACTCTGGCGACCCCCACAACGTGGGTCACCTACGAGAGAGAAGTGGGTCAGTAATGCAACTGGGAAGTCGATTTTCCGTTGGGCAGACCCCTCGCTCTATCCCCAGTGACCTAGCCGAGCGTATTCAGCAGGTCGAGGACTCCCTCAGCGAGGACGAACGAGCAACGCTGCGATGGACTCTGACCTGGCTAGAGAATCGCCCGGTCGTGGAGCTCGATAACGGGGTAGTTCTTCGCGGTTAGGCGGACTTTTCTCGCCTGGCAGCCGGCTTTTGCACCACGACAGGTGGAGCTTTCCGCAGTACGGCGTCGCGGGTTATCACCACACGCTCGATGGAATCGTTCGAGGGAATGTCGAACATGATGGGTCCGAGGACCTCTTCCAAAATGGCCCGGAGCCCTCGGGCGCCGGTTTGGCGCTCGGAGGCGAGATCGGCAATCTCTTCGAGAGCTTCCTTCTCGAACTCGAGCTGGACGCCATCCAAAACAAACATGCGCTGATACTGCTTGACCAGAGCGTTCTTGGGACCGGTCAGGATGTCAATCAACGCTGACTGGTCCAGAGGCGCCACTGTCGTGACCACGGGCAGGCGACCGATGAACTCAGGAATCAGGCCGAACTTGTGGAGGTCTTCAGGGAGAACTTGGCTGAACAGGTTCTCTTGTGCGTTTTTGCTGTGCAGGGGGGCTCCAAACCCAATCCCGTGGCGACCCACGCGCTGGGAGATGATCTCCTCCAAGCCTGCAAAAGCACCCGCAACGATGAAGAGAACGTTGGTGGTGTCGATCTGAATGAACTCTTGCTGGGGGTGCTTCCGTCCACCCTGGGGTGGGACAGCGGCAACCGTGCCTTCCAAAATCTTCAGCAGAGCCTGCTGGACACCCTCACCGGAGACATCACGAGTAATTGAGGGGTTCTCCGCTTTACGAGCAATCTTGTCGACCTCATCGATGTAGATGATGCCCATTTCGGCACGCTTGACGTCGTAATCGGCGGCCTGAATGAGCTTCAGCAAGATGTTTTCGACATCTTCACCGACATACCCAGCCTCGGTGAGAGCGGTCGCATCTGCCACCGCGAAAGGAACATTGAGGCGCTTGGCCAATGTTTGAGCGAGGTAGGTCTTTCCGCATCCGGTCGGACCAATCAGAAGAATGTTGCTCTTCTGGATGTCGATATCGTCGGAAGAATCCACGGCGTGCGGTGACGACGCTGCGCGGACGCGCTTGTAGTGGTTGTAGACAGCCACCGACAAGGACTTTTTGGCGTCCTCTTGGCCAATGACATACTCCTCGAGGAAGTCATAGATTTCCTGGGGCTTCGGTAATTCAAAGTCAGCGCTGACGGTCTCACGACCCTCGGATTGGCGCTCGTCGATGATCTCGTTACAGAGCTCCACACACTCGTCACAGATATAGACGCCGGGCCCAGCAATCAGCTGCTGAACCTGCTTCTGGCTCTTACCGCAGAACGAGCATTTGAGAAGCTCGCCTGATTCTCCGGTGCGTGCCATGAGAAAACCTCCGCTAGAACATTGGTCAGCAACTCCTTGGAGCTTACCTTTTGAAGCTTTCACCCTGGCGGACATTCCACAGGCCAACCCGGTGTGGCGAGATTAGACTGCAGTTCTCATGACCCTGACATCCAGCGCTTTACGTCGCCTTCCTCTTATGGGTGTAGCTCTCCTCGGTGCGCTGCTTCTCGGCGCTTCCCCGGCCGTGGCTCACAATGTCGTCGAGGACCGCACCCCAGCACCTGGCTCCACTGTGACCGAGAGTCCCGTCGATATTTCCCTCACCACCAATGACATATTCCTCGACCTCGGTGGTGACGCCAGCGGGTTTGGTGTGGTGATCCTCGATAGTGCGGGTCTTTACTTCGGCGATGGCTGCGTCTCCGTTATCGAGAGAACGATGAGCGCTAGCGCCGAACTCGGCGCGGCCGGCACCTATGAGATCACCTACCAGTTTGTCTCCGCTGATGGCCATAGCCTCTCGGAGAGCTACGAGTTCGACTTTGCCCCCAATGCCTCCCACACGCCCGCTCTGGGTTATGACACTCCGGCGCAGTGCGGGGTGCCACGAGACACCCCCACGGTGGAAGTAGACACAGCCGTCACCTCCACCCCGATTGCGAGCGAAGACATCGTCACAGAGGAAGCCCCTAGAGACCCGATCTTGATCGTCGGGTTTTTGAGCATCGTCAGTATCGCGGTGGTCGTGTGGATTATCTGGCGAGTCCGCCAGAAACACAACGGCGACTAGCTTGCAGCGACGGCTTCAGGGCCCTTGGCGGGAGTCGGGTTTCCCGCGGACTTACGAGTCGAGAGAACCTGATCGATCAAGCCGTACTCCAGCGCTTCTGGAGCAGTGAGGATCTTGTCACGATCAATGTCGCGGTTGACCTCTTCTACGCTCTTCTTCGAGTGGCGAGAGAGAGTCTCCTCCAGCCATTCGCGAAGGCGAGCAATCTCCTTGGCCTGAATTTCAATGTCCGAAGCTTGTCCGCGACCCGCTTCCCCCATCATCGGCTGGTGAATGAGGATGCGAGAGTTGGGCAGAGCCAAGCGCTTACCAGGTTCACCACCGGCAAGAATCACGGCTGCCGCCGAGGCTGCCTGACCCAAAACAACAGTCTGAATCTGCGGGCGAACGTACTGCATGGTGTCGTAGATCGCCGTCATCGCGGTGAAAGATCCACCGGGAGAGTTGATGTACATGACGATGTCACGGTCAGGGTCCTGGCTCTCCAGAACCAGAAGCTGCGCCATGACGTCATCTGCGGAGGCGTCATCGACCTGAACACCGAGGAACACGATGCGGTCTTCAAAAAGCTTCGCGTAGGGGTCTTGGCGCTTGAAGCCGTAGCTGGTGCGCTCTTCGAAGCTCGGCAGAATGTAGCGGCTCTCGGGAGCCGATGCCGACACACCTGACTGGGGGGTAATCATCTCCATGCTTTTCGCCTACTTCTTCTTGCCCTGGTCAGTTCCGCCGCCACCGACAACGTCGCTGGCAGAGGCGCGGATGTGGTCAACAAATCCATACTCGAGTGCTTCATCAGCCGAGAACCAGCGGTCGCGGTCACCATCAGCCATGATCTGGTCCACTGTCTTGCCGGTCGCTTCTGCAGTGATCTGAGCTAGACGCTTCTTCATGTCGTTGATCAGGTGAGCCTGGGTCTGGATGTCACTGGCTGTTCCACCGAACCCGCCGTGGGGCTGGTGCAAGAGCACACGAGCGTTCGGGGTGATGTAGCGCTTACCCTTCGTGCCGGCTGTCAGCAGAAGCTGTCCCATCGAGGCGGCCATTCCGATTCCCACCGTGACGATGTCGTTGGGAACGAACTGCATGGTGTCATAAATTGCCATACCGGCGGTGATGGAGCCACCGGGAGAGTTGATGTAGAGGTAGATGTCGCTCTCGGGGTCTTCCGCCGCAAGCAGGAGAAGCTTCGCGGCAATCTCGTTCGCGTTGTCATCGCGAACCTCAGAGCCCAGCCAAATGATGCGATCCTTCAGCAACCGATCAAAAACATTGGGTTGCATCATGGTTTCTGCCATGGTCACGGTGGTGTTCTCCTCTACGGATTCAAAGCCTTGGTACCCCGAGCGTACACAGCGCACTGGGCGCCAACCGGGGGTGTTCGCCCTCGGCAGAGTGGCGTGGCTTAGTGCTCGTGATTGTGGTCGTGACCGTCGTGGTTATCCGCAACAGCCTGAGCCACAGCGTCTTCCACAGGGTCAGTGGCCTGGCTCGTGAACTCGCTCAGGTCAACCTTCTTGCCCTTGGTGTCCTTCACGCTCACCTTCGCGAGTGCAACGGAGAGCGACTTAGAGCGCGCAACCTCGCCCACCATGGAGGGAATTTGACCGTTCTGGTCGAGTGATTGGATGAATTCGCTCGGCTCCATGCCGTACTGACCGGCAGACTGAATCAGATACTGAGTCAGCTCATCTTGAGACACCTGAACCTCGAGCGTCTCGACGAGTGCGTCAAGGAGCAGCTGGGTTCGCAGGCTCTTTTCAGTGGATTCGACAACCTCAGCGCGGTGCTTGTCATCTTCGAGTCGACCCTCCTGTTCCAGGTGACGGTGAACTTCAGCATCCACGACGCCCTGGGGCAGAGGCATGGTGACCTCGGCGATCATTTTCTCGACAAGTTTGTCTCTGGCTTCTTGAGCCTGCCCAAACATTCCTTTGCGCTCAGCCTGCTTCTTGAGGTCTTCGCGCAGTTCCTTGATGGTGTCGAACTGGCTGGCAATCTGGGCGAAGTCGTCATCAGCGTCGGGAAGCTCACGCTCCTTCACGCTCAACACGGTGACCTCAATCAGCGCGGTTTCGCCCTCGCGATCACCACCGAGCAGCTTCGACTCGAAGGTGGTGGTCTCGCCAGCGGTCAGAGTGTCCAAAGCCTCATCGATGCCATCGATGAGCTGTCCCGAACCAATTTCGTAGCTGATCGAGGAAGCAGAGTCGATGGTGGAATCACCAATCTTGGCAACCAAATCAATCTGAACGAAGTCGCCAGTCGTGGCGGGACGATCCACGGTGACCAGGTTTCCAAAGCGGGAGCGCAAGGCATCCAACTCGTCATCCACATCACCCTGGGTAACCATGACCGGCTCCACCTCGAGGGTGTATTTCTCAAACTTGGGCAGCTCAAAGTCTGGGCGCACATCCACCTCGACAGTGACGACGAGGTCACCGGAGAAGTCTTTGTCACTGGGCCACTGGGTGACATCCGCTTCGGGGCGACCCAGAGTCCGGACCTTCTCTTCGGCCACCGCGAGCTGGAAGAAACGGTCGAGACCTTCGCTGACAGCGTGGTTCAACACCTCGCCGCGACCGACACGCTGATCAATGATGGGAGGTGGCACCTTGCCCTTGCGGAAACCAGGGATCTGGATTTCTTCCGCGATGTGCTGGTAGGCGTGGTCAAGACTGGGCTTGAGCTCCTCCGGGGTGACCGTAATGCTGAGGCGGACACGGGTGGGACTCAGGGACTCTTTTGTGGTGGTGGGCACAGCTTTTCTCCAACTAACTTGTGTTTTTTCTTTCCGTCGGGGCGACAGGATTTGAACCTGCGACTTCCCGCTCCCAAAGCGGGTGCTCTACCAAGCTGAGCTACGCCCCGATGGTCCACAGCGATTCACCATCGTGGCACAGTGTTTGTGAGGTGACCCGGCGAACAACCTTAGGAAGTCTAGCCGGAATGTGAACGAAAGGAAGTCGCGATAGGCGACGATGCAGTAGCATCGAGGATTGGTAACACCACCTTCGGGGATGTAGCTCAATGGTAGAGCCTCAGTCTTCCAAACTGATGGTGCGGGTTCGATTCCCGTCATCCCCTCCACACAATTTCTACAGCTCGCGGTGCGTCACCACTCCCGCGCAGAGCGTCAGAGCAACCGGCATGGCGCGCAATGCGTCGCTGGCCTTCGCCATGTCAGCGCCGAGGGCGTCCATGAGCCAGGCAGGGTCCGCATCCAACACCGCAATGTCCGCAGGCTGAGAGACCTCGAGTGAGCTGCGGTGGGAGTAGCTCAGGGCTTCCTCCAAGGTCAATGCCTGCTCATGATGCCAGGGGTCTCGTCCATCCCGTGTCCTCGTGACCGCTGCGGCAATACTCACCCACGGATCAAGCGGGGACACTGGAGCGTCAGAGCCCAGCACCAATGTCGCCCCATAATCGACCAGCCTGCGCAGTGCAAACGCTCGAGTCGAGCGATCAGCCCAGTAGACGTCGGTCACGTCGCGATCATCGACAGCGTGCTCGGGCTGAACACTGGCGGCTATCCCGAGCTCACTAAACCGGGGGAAATCTTCTTCTCGGACGAGCTGGGCGTGCTCGATTCGTCCGCGAAGACCGTGCTCCTGGAAGATGTCGAGGATGATGCGGTTTGCCTCATCTCCAATGGCGTGGACCGCAAGCCAAAAACCTGCCTCCTGAGCCCTGGTGAGAATCGCCGCAATATCTGCGGGAGGAAAATTCATCGCGCCATATTCCGGCGGGGAGACCGTTAGGTAGGGCTCCACACAGTGAGCTGTTCTGGTGTTGAGTGAGCCATCGGTAATGATCTTGAAAGGCCCGACCGTGATTCCCGGAGCAAGCTGCTGACCGCTGCGAAGCCCGTCCGCGATAGCGCGATCGAGATCATCCGGGTAGACACCCGCCTCCACCCGGAGCGGATAACGCCCACCAGCCACCTCGGAACGCCTAATCCAATCGGGTGCGTTGTAGCGCATCTCGAGGTCGACAATGCCAACAACTCCGCGGCTGGCCGCATGCTTGGCGGCATCCATGGCCCACTCATCGAGGGTGGCATTGTCAAAGTCGTTAGCTCGCCTGGCCAGGTCAAACCACTCACGCTCGGTGATGAGGCCATCCTCATCATGGCCCGAGATACCGAAGTGTCGAAGCGTCGCGGTGTTCACCCACGCAGAATGAACATCGACTGAAATCAGGATTACCGGGGTATCCCCAGTCGCCTCATCGAGCAGGGCTGCCGTCTTCTGGTCACGCCACAGGCCATCCCGATATCCAGCACCGACGACGATCGGGTCCGGCGAGGGGTTCACGGCATTCGCGGCGACCGCACTGCCCATAAGTTCTGCTGCGTCCTGAGCAGAGGACGCTCCCACGAGAGAGACCCGGCGGCGATGCTGTGCCCAGAGCGTGAAGTGCACGTGCTCATCCCACAGCCCAGGAGTGACCACTCGCTCCTCCAGGTCGATGACCTCGTGGTCTCCCACCCTGGCTGTCCCCGAAGGAACAATCTGGGTGATCATCTCGCCCTCGATCACAATGTCCACCAGTTCCCCAGAAGGCGAACCCCAACGCCTGGCACGAGTAAGAATCACTAACTGGCCTTTCCAGAAAGTTGGCACTGCGGACAGAAATACAGCTTACGAGTGGCCATGAGCGCCATCTGGACGTGGGTTCCGCACACTCGGCAGGGAAGCCCTTCGCGCTTGTAAACGAAATAGCGATCCTTCGCCACCCGCAGCGCTCGCTTTCTCCCAGCGGAATCCAGATCGTTTCGAGTCAGCATCACTCCAGTCTTGACGCCATCTGCCAACAGGCTGGACCAGTCTTTCCAGAGCTCTACCAGCACCTCTTCTGGGAGCGAGGAAGCTGGCCGGAAGGGGTCAAGGTGGTGCCGAAAGAGAATTTCGGCTCGATAGACATTCCCGATCCCGCTCACCACGGCTTGATCCATCAACACCGCGCCAATCGGTCGTGACGTGGAGGACACCCGTTTCACAAACTCGCGCTGACCACGAATTCCCCTGTCGAGGAGAGGATCAGGGCCGAGCCTGGCGACAACAGACGCTGCTTCTTCGGGCGTGTGGACTTCGCAGGCAGTGGGACCCCGAAGATCCGCCACGACCTCTGAGGTTTCGAGCCGCAAGCGCACCGCACCGCGGGGAGCCGGAGGAAAGGGTTCATCAGCATCGAACGACTCTTCGCGCTCCCCCAGATGCCTCCTCGATGCGCGCGGTGCACCTAGGGACAAGGTTTGGGCGGAACCTGCGCGCACACTGTCGCCCTGGAGCGTCATCACATCCCATGCTCCATAAATTCCCAGATGAACGCGCACGATGCGATCGCTCTCGAAGTGCAGAAAGAGTTGCTTACCCCTGGCTTCTGCGCGCTCCAAGACGGAGCCTGAAATCAGTGCTGCACCGTCTCGAAACCGGCCTTGTGGGGAGGACGCGAGGATGCTCTGATTCAGAAAGACCTCGCGAAACAGCGCAGCAATGCGATGAACGGTATGACCCTCAGGCATGGTGCGCCCTAGTTCTCGAGAGAGAAACCGGCAATAGCTCCTGTGGTCTCGAACTCAGCCATCTGGTTGATGCGCCGCACATGGCGCTCATCCCCCGGGAATGGAGTCCTGATGAAGGTGTCGATGAACAGCAAAGCCTCATCGATGCTGTGTTGCCTCGCACCAATCGCGCAGACATTGGCATTGTTGTGCTCGCGGGCAAGAACAGCGGTGTCGACGTTCCACACCAACGCAGCCCGCACACCAGCAACTTTGTTGGCAGCCATCTGCTCACCATTTCCCGAGCCGCCAAAGACAACACCGAGCGCTACGACACCCGCCTCGAGGTCAGCAACCACTGCTTGTGCCGCTCGGATGCAGAAACTCGGGTAATCATCCAGGGGGTCAAAGGACTCGGGGCCGTGGTCAATAACCTCGTGACCTTCGAGCTCTAGGTGCTCCGCGAGGTCCTTACTAAATTCCAGGCCCGCATGGTCGGTGGCGATATGAATACGCATGTTGTCAGTCTATAAAGCAGGCGCATCTCACAAATCGATACCGATTTGGTTTCGGCGATGCGCAACCAGTGGTTTTCCCCTATCCTGGGGAGGTCTATGGCAAGGAGCCTTGTTGTGAGCATTCCTGATTTCCGTCGTGCTGTTCGCGGTTACGACACCGACGACGTCGAGCGCTACGCTCGCGAGCTTTCGGAGCGCCTCGAGCGCCTGGAAAACGAGCGCGCCGAAAACGCCCGCACCATTCAGCGCCTCACCCGCGACATTCAAGAAGCCAACGAGCGTGCTTCGCGCGCAAAGCCAAGTTTTGCTGAGCTGGGTTCAGCCTTCGAAGAGACCCTCCGCCTCGCTGAAGAGCAATCCCGCAAAATCACAGAGGAAGCAGCCGCGGAAGCAACCGAGGTTCTCGGAAACGCCCGCAGCGAAGCGACCCGAGTCCGCGAGACCGCAGCGAAAGAGTCTCGCAAGATTTTGTCAGACGCACAGCGCGCAGCCGAGGACCTCCGCTTGGACAGCGAGCGCGAAGCTGCTCAGCTTCGTCAGCAAGCTGCCGACGAAATCGCAAAGGCCACTAACACTCGCACCCGCGCCGAGCGTGCTGCTGCGACGATGGTCAGCCAGGCCGAAAAACAGGTCTCCGAGATCAAGGCTGAGGCCTCTCGCCAGGTCGAACAGGTCAAGCGTGAAGCATCCGAGCTCTTGCACGCCGCGCAGGAGCGCGCGGTGGCGACCGACGCCAGCATTCGCCAGCAAATCGATGAGGCAGAGCGCGCTCGCGCCGCCATCCACGAGGAAGCCGACAACTACGCACAGAAGGCCTACCAACAAGCCGACGAACACGTCCAGACCGCAGCCAAGCGAGCTCAGGATCTCGGTCAAGAAGCCGACCAGGTTCTGGAGACCGCCCAGCGCCGTGCTGACGAGCTCACCAAAGAGGCCCGCGGTTACGCGGAGCGCCTGATTTCAGAGACAGTCCAGCGCTCTCGCGCTATCGCTCGCGACACCGAAGAACTGGTCAACACCATGCTCTCCGATACGGAAAGCCAGCTTTCAGACATCCGTCGTCAGCAGTCTTATCTCAATGACTATCTCCAACGGATGCGCCAGGCAGCCACCGAGGTTGACATTGAGATCACCAATATTCAGCCCCCAAAACTAACGTCTGACTCGAAGTTGCTGACCGGCGGTCCAGGTGCGGAGCAGCCGATGCCTGAAGCTGTGCCCGTCACGATTGACATCGAGTCCGACCAGAAGTAGTCCCGTTCGCACCCTCGGCACTGACGTCGTAGGCTAGTTTTTTGGTGCCCTTGTGTGGCTAGCGGAGGGATTCTCCGCCTCAACGAAGCGTTTAGGAGACGGTGTGCCCGGCGAAAATCTCACCAAAGTAGAAGCCCTCACGCGCTCACGCATCATCACCGTCAAGGGCTACGACATTGAGATTGACCTGCGAGACGTCGCCTCCTCCCCCACTTTTCGCACCACAGCGACCATCACCTTCCTCGGGGAACCCGGGGAGTCAAGCTTTATCGATGCAATCGCACACACGGTTCACCGCGTCACGCTCAATGGACGAGATCTTGACCCCGCGGAAGTCTTTGCTGATTCACGCATCGCTCTTCCCACATTGGCTGCAGATAACACTCTGGAGGTGGAGGCGGACTTCTCGTATACAAATTCGGGCGAAGGATTACACCGGTTTGTCGATCCTGTCGATGACGAGATTTACCTCTACACACAGTTTGAGGTTCCCGACTCGAGGCGAGTCTTCCCCGTGTTCGAGCAACCCGACCTCAAGGGGACGTTCCGCTTCACCATTCATGCACCCGCCCACTGGGAGGTGGTGAGCAACCAGCCCACACCTGAGGCAACACCCACCGAGAACGGGTCAACCTGGGTGTTCGGCGCGACACCCCGTATTTCCTCCTACATCACGGCGTTGATCGCAGGACCCTACGAGGTTGTTCGCGATGAACTAGTCAGCTCCAGCGGAAAGACAGTTCCGCTGGGTGTTTTCTCCCGGAAATCGCTGTCGCAGTATCTCGATACCGACTACATCATCGACATCACTCGCAAAGGGTTCGAATACTTTGAGTCGAAATTCGGTGTCCCCTACCCATTCGAGAAATACGACCAACTGTTCGTTCCTGAGTTCAATGCTGGAGCAATGGAGAACGCCGGCGCTGTGACCTTCACCGAAAGTTATGTGTTCCGGTCCCAGGTCTCTGATGCGGTCCGAGAGCGCCGCGTCGTCACGATTCTGCACGAGCTTGCCCACATGTGGTTTGGGGACCTCGTCACCATGCGCTGGTGGAACGACCTGTGGCTCAACGAGTCCTTCGCGGAGTGGGCATCTACCATCGCCACGGCCGAAGCGACCGAGTGGACGGAAGCATGGACCACGTTCCAGGCGATGGAAAAGTCATGGGCCTATCGTCAGGACCAGTTGCCCTCCACCCACCCGATCGTCGCAAATATCCGCGACATCGAGGATGTCCAGGTCAATTTCGATGGCATTACCTATGCCAAAGGTGGCTCCGTTCTCAAACAATTGGTGGCATGGGTGGGAGAGGAAGCCTTCTTTGCAGGAGTCCACAACTACTTCGTCAAACACCAGTGGAGTAATGCCACGCTCGCAGACCTCCTTGAGGAACTCGAGGATACGAGCGGTCGCGCACTGCGGACCTGGAGCGAACTGTGGCTCGAGACCGCAGGAGTAAACACCCTCTACCCCGAGGTGTCCGTCGATGACTCGGGGGTAATCACTGATTTCCACATTCGACAAACTGCGCCCGAGGAGTGGCCGACCCTTCGCCCGCATCGCTTGGCAGTGGGTTTCTATAACCCGGGTGAGGATGGTCTCCTGCAGAGGGTCTGGCGAGCTGAGCTCGACATTGACGGTGAGCTCACCCAGGTCACTGAAGCCCTGGGCCAGGTTCGACCTGAGCTCATCCTGATCAACGATGACGATCTCGCCTACGCCAAGATTCGTTTGGACGAGCACTCTCGTGCCACGGCAGTGAAGGATCTCTCCCTGGTCGCAAGCCCACTCGCTCGAGCCCTTATCTGGGGAAGCCTGTGGGATTCCACCCGTGATGCTGAGACACCTCCCGCTGATTTCGTCGAGCTGGTTTTGGGAAATATCGCTCACGAAACAGAGAGCACCACGATTCGAACCGCGCTGGGTCAGCTCTCGCTGGTGGCGAGAAACTACGTAACACCCCAACGCCGCCAATCAGTGCTGGAGGATGTGGCAACCAGGGTGTGGGCGCTGGCGAGCCACGCGGTTGGCGGAAGCGATGCTCAGTTCCAACTGGTCAAAGCGTTCGCAAGCCTCGCCTCAACATCCGAGCACGCCGACACCCTCGAGGCATTGCGGGAGGGCACCACCTCTTTGGAGGGTCTCGCCATCGACACTGACCTGTCGTGGGAGCTCCTCGCCGGCCTGGCGTTGTGTGGTCGAGCAAGCTCAAGCGATATTGACGAGGCCCTTGCTTTGGACAACACGTCGAATGGCCAACAAGCGGCTGCTCGTGCACGTTCGTTGCTCCCCACCACGGCAGACAAGAAGGCCGTGTTCGATCAGTTGGTGTCCTCCGACGAGACTCCTAACGCCATTGTGAGGTCTCTCACCCTGGGCTATGACCTGGTCAATGACCAGAGCGCACTGGAGCCGCTTGTCGATGACTACTTCGCGATGATTGAACCGATGTGGAATGAGAGAACTTACAAGATTGCGGAATATCTTGCCGAGGGGCTCTATCCAGGCTCACTGGTGTCCAGGGAGCTTGTCGACAAGTCCCGCGCCTGGTTGGAGTCACACACTGAAATCCCAGCACTGCGCAGGATTGTGCAGGAAAACCTTGCTGGCGTCGAGCGGGCGATCCGCGTCCAAGCCGTCGATGCGGCACACGCTGGCTCATAGCCCCACGCCTTAGCATGAGGGTATGGAGCTAGCTGATTTCTGGGACTCCTTCACCGAGGCACTCGGTGGATACGGCCCTGCCGTGCGCATTATCGGGCTTGTCATTGCGGGCATCGCCGCGAGCTTGATTCTGCGGGTCATCATTCGGCGCATTGTCAACCAGGTGGTGCGCGGGGTGAAACGTGCCCACAAAGTCGATGACACCCGCGAACTCACCTCGAGCCCTGTCGCGGCCATGCGTTCCGTTCAACGGACCAGAACGCTCGGCTCTGTTCTCAACAACACGTCCACCTGGGTCATTGTCACCGTGGTCGCGATCCTGGCCCTCACTGAGCTCGGCTTCTCAGTCACGGCGCTCGTGGCGAGTGCCGGCATCTTGGGCGCAGCCCTCGGATTTGGGGCCCAGTCCATCATCAAAGATGTACTGAACGGTCTTTTCATGGTGTTCGAGGACCAACTCGGAGTTGGAGACGTCGTAGATCTCGGCATTGCCGAAGGAGTTGTCGAGCGGGTCGGTATCCGCATCACCGAAATTCGAGACGTTTCGGGAACCCTGTGGTTTGTTCGCAACGGTGAAATTCTTCGGGTCGGGAACAAGACCCAGGACTGGTCTCGGGTGATTTTGGACCTCCCCGTCCCCTATAACTCGAACATCGACGACATTCAGAACCTGCTGCTGGACTCGGCCAAAGAGTTCGCCCAGAGCCCCGAGTGGCGGCGCAAGATCATGGAGGAACCTGAAGTCTGGGGCGTCCAGTCGCTGAGCGCTGAAGCTGTAACGCTCAGGCTCGTCGTGAAGGTGCGGGCGGGTGAGCAGTGGGCTGCTGAGCGAGCGCTGTATCGCGCGCTGAAGGATTCACTCGACAAACGTCAGGTCGACATCCCGGCACTGAATCGCATGGTGGTGGATACCTTCGATGGGTCGAGAGGCGCCTCACGTCGCAGCTCCGATGCACCCATCATCCGTGACGAACCGCAGGGCGACGCTTAGCTCCATGGTTGACGCCCATTCCTCGCTCTTCGAGCGCATTGGCGGCTCTGACACCTTCGATCAGCTTGTCCGAGCCTTCTATGAGGGCATCCTCGAGGATGACGTGTTGTTGCCGATGTATCCGCAGGAGGACCTCGAAGGCGCTATCTGGAGGCTCTCGGCGTTCCTCCAGCAGTATTTTGGTGGGCCTCAAACTTATTCAGAACAGCGCGGCCATCCGCGCTTACGGATGCGCCACTCTCCTTTCAAGGTAAACCCTGAGGCGAGGGAGCGATGGCTCGCTCATATGAGGCGCGCTCTCGACACCCTCCAGCTTTCTCCCCTGGATGACGGTGAAATGTGGGACTACTTTGAGCGGGCAGCGCTCTCCATGGTCAACACCTTTGAGGACTAGTCCTCGTCATCCGGGCCAAAGTCGTGCCCACCGGGGAACTTGACCATCACATAGCCGGACTTGCTGGAGAGTCGGAGCCAGTTGTCGAGCGTGTGGACCTGGAGGTTTTTATCACCCAAGAAACCAAGAGCGTCAGCGGCGAAAGCCGCTCCCGCCGGAATCTTCTTGTTGTGAGCAATCGGCGAACCCCACACCTCTGCCCGGACTTTTTGAAGAACAGATTCACCGATCGAGCCAGGAACGGCTTCGGCCACCCGAGCGATTCCTTCAGCCGCGGCCGTGGCGAGGACGGGGCTTGCGACACCCAACCTTCGGCGCCAGCCCTCCCGGGGAGGGGTAATGGCTGCCCAGGCAAGAGAGGCGACCTCGGCTGGTGAGCCAAGTGTCTTCTCGTCACGCTCTAGAGCGGCTTTCGCCCGTGCTACCAGCGCATCTATGGGGACGACTACGTCAAAATCCTGGTTTTCCTCCACTGTGAAAACCCGAAGCCCCAGCACTGTCGGGGTTCGATCCAGAAGACCTCGAGGAAAAAGAATGCCGACGTAGACCTGGAGATGTCCAGCTGCAGCAACAAGGCGGGCGGACCCGTTATTGACGCGAGCCGCGCGCTCAAGAAAGGTAACGAGGTCTTGACGGGCTGCATCGGGAGTGAGAGTGAAGGTATGACCCATGATGTTCTCTAAACTACAACCGATGACACCTTCCCAGGGGGACTCCCCGCACCTGCCACCCGTCGAGAGCATGTTGCGAGCCCTCACGCTCTCGAGCACCTCCGCCCGCACACGGGAAGACATCTTCACTGCGCCTAGCCAATGGCAGCCACACGGTCGCGTTTTTGGGGGCCAGGTGATGGCTCAAGCAGCGCTCGGCGCCATGCATACGATCGCCGAGGACCGCATCATCCACTCACTGCACGGCTATTTCCTCCGCCCCGGTGACATTGAGGAAGAAATCACCTTTTCGGTTGACCGCATCCATGATGGACGGTCTTTCTCGACTCGAAGAGTCCAGGCGTACCAGAAAGGACAGCCAATCTTCTCGATGATTGCGTCCTTCCAAGACGAAGATCCAGGCCTCGACCACCAAGCGGTCATGCCGGAGGGGATCCCTGACCCGGAGTCACTCCCCAGTGCCGCGGACGTGCTCCACGGGATCAACCACCCGGCGGCAGATATTTGGGCAAAAACTCGTGCGTTCGATCTGCGCCACCACCCGTCCTCCGTCTATGCGAGCGTCGATGGCGACCCGGTCCCTCACCAAGTTGTCTGGATGAGGGCGTTGGATCGTTTGCCCGATGACCCCAACCTGCATCGCGCTGCCCTGGCTTACGCGAGTGATTTCAGCATCCTCGAACCCGTGATGCGAGCACACGGCATCAGTTGGGCAACGCCCGGACTCAAGATGGCCAGCCTTGACCACGCCATGTGGTGGCATCGTTTCCACCGCGCGGATGAGTGGTTCCTGTATTCCCAAGAGTCCCCCTCAGCGCGCGGAGGACGAGGCTTATCGCTCGGGCGCATCTTCGCTCAAGATGGAACTCTGGTCGCCTCAGTTGCCCAAGAGGGCATGATTCGCGTGCCCAAGTAGGAACCTAGACTTTCGCGGGCTCCTCGGGAACCGAATCCGAAATCTCAAGGGGCTTCGTCGCTGAGCTGAGAATTGCCGAGAGAATCATCAGAGCGAGTGGAATCGAGAACGCCACGTAGATACCGGTCACCTCGCCCAGGCTTCCGAGAGCTGGCCCCACCGTAATGCTCGAAATGTAGACGACGGTGATGATCATGTTGATCCGATATGGCGCCTTGCGTGGCTCATCGCTCATGGCGGCAACCGACATGGGGAAGCCCATGGACATTCCCAGCCCCCACAACACGAGCCCTACGAAGGGCAACGCGATGACTTCCACCAGCATGAAAATCAAGATTCCGGATGCGGTGACCAAGGTCGACAGCAAGACCGTGCGATAGCGGCCAATCTTTTCGACCACGAACCCGCCAATCAGGCGACCAAAGGTCACGACAATCCATAACATCCCAAACGCGAATGCCGCGGCTGAGCCGGAGAAACCGGACACCGTCAGGGCAATTGGAACCCACGTTCCTGCAGATATTTCGGCCATGATGAACGAGAAACCGATGATGGCAATAGTCAGGGTGCGCCTTTCTTTCCACGCCCCCAGAGCCATTGTCCGTTCTTCTCCTCGAGGCCTCGAGAGGGGCTTGTCACGATTGGGGAATTGGAGCGAGCCCCAAACAGAAACAATGGCGACGACCGCCGCCACCAGCAGGTAGTTATCGGCGAGGCTCCAACCAGAACTGATGGCCAACGATGCCCCACCCGCTCCTAACAGCATGCCCATGCCGAAAGCAGCGTGGATAGCGGGAAACAAGCTTTTCGTCGACAAACGGTCAACCGCTGTGCCCTCAAAGTTCCCCAAGAAATCAGCAATAGCCATGGGGAGCCCCATCGCAAAGAGTGCGATGGCGGAAACTACAAGGTTTCCCTCGACCAGGGAGACCCCCAACGTGGCCATGGCGGCTGCGCCCATGATGAAAATTCCTGTACCGACCATTCTCGAACCAAACCGAAGGGTCAACGCGTTGGCGAACAGGATTCCCGCAAGACCACCCAACGGGAACAGCATCACAAAAAGACCCATTTGGGCGGTGTTCAAACTCAGGGCCTGCTGAACTTCAGGTCCTCGGGAGAGCCAGGTCGAAAACAATAGCGCTCGGGTAAAGAAGATCGCCGCTGCTGCAAGAGACCAGAACAGGATTTTTGGTTGTGTAACAGGTGAGGACACAGGGGTCTTTCTAGTCGCGAGTGAGCTTGCGGTATGTGGAGCGATGGGGTGCTGCTGCATCGGGGCCTAAGCGCTCGATCTTATTTGCTTCGTAGGACTCGAAGTTTCCCTCAAACCAGTACCAGTTGGCGGGGTCCGACTCAGTACCCTCATAGGAAAGGATGTGGGTGGCGATGCGGTCGAGGAACCACCGATCGTGGGTGATCACCACTGCGCAACCAGGGAATTCCAGGAGCGCATTCTCCAAACTGGAAAGTGTCTCCACATCAAGGTCGTTGGTGGGCTCGTCCAGGAGCAACAGGTTCCCACCCTGCTTGAGCGTGAGGGCCAGGTTCAAACGGTTTCGCTCTCCACCGGAGAGAATTCCCGCCTTCTTCTGCTGGTCCGGACCCTTGAACCCAAAACTGGAGACGTACGCTCTGGAGGGGATTTCAACATTCCCCACTTGAATGACGTCCAATCCGTCGGAGACGACTTCCCACAGAGTCTTGGTGGGGTCGATTCCTGAACGATCCTGATCGACGTAAGAGAGCTTCACACTCTCACCGACGATTAGCTCTCCGGCATCGAGAGTCTCCAAGCCCACGATGGTCTTGAACAAAGTCGACTTTCCCACGCCATTCGGGCCGATGATTCCGACGATTCCATTGCGGGGAAGCGAAAAGCTCAGATTGTCGATCAGGACACGATCCCCAAAGCCCTTCTTGAGGGATTTGGCTTCCAGGACCTGCTGGCCAAGCCTCGGCCCCGGGGGAATCTGAATCTCCTCGAAGTCGAGCTTTTTGGTCCGCTCTGCCTCTTCCGCCATTTCTTCGTACCGAGCTAATCGAGCTTTCGACTTGGCCTGGCGACCCTTGGCATTGGAGCGAACCCACTCGAGCTCATCCGCCAGTCGCTTCGCGAGTTTCTGATCTTTCTTGCCCTGGACCTGAAGACGCTCGGCTTTCTTCTCCAGATAGGTCGAGTAGTTGCCCTCGTAGGGATACAAACGACCACGATCAACTTCAGCAATCCACTGGGCCACGTGAT
>Ga0255783_10002228_pt1 | contig 19623 bp, 29 predicted proteins | sample 011ome_22_FD_179981 | JGI IMG/M metagenome (GOLD analysis project Ga0255783, IMG submission 179981) | Coastal salt marsh microbial communities from the Groves Creek Marsh, Skidaway Island, Georgia - 011507BT metaG (version 2) | ecosystem: Environmental > Aquatic > Marine > Intertidal zone >... | reverse complement strand
GTAAAAATCAACAAGAAGACCTCTAACATCGTCGTCAGAGACTAGATCCCAATCAATAAATTTTTCTTCTTCTAGCATTGGAACGGCAACACGTCTAATCCAATTATAAATGTCGACCCTGTGGCCGAAGTCAGTAATTTTCAGCATAATTTTCTCCAGTTTCGGTCGGCCCCGTGCCTCCCATGTGTCTAATTTACTAAATACTACCCCTGCTGTCAAACATTTATTTGACTGATCATAGATAAAAAAGGGGCAGCTAAATGCCACCCCTCCTGGTTACTACTTAGTGCGCCAGACTCGATAGGCGTCCCAAGTCTTACCATCTTCGGTTTGATTTATCTTACGCTGAGAAGCATTGCCTCCAGCCTTGCGTATAGCCTGGTACAACGTGCGAGCCTGCTTGTCGTCCTTCAACAGAACAGAATCACCAACGGTCATGGCCAAAGCCAGAGAGGTCCACTTGCCGCCTCTTTTCTTTCCAAAAGAAGCTTCAGGGATTGGTACATTTCTTTCGATTATAAAGGTCATATTTTCTCCAGTGTGTGAGGTCAATGATTAGTTATGGTCGGCCCCACTCCTTCCATAAATAAATGCTAAACCCATAAAAACATTCTGTCTAGTATTTTTTAGCTTAATTGTGTCTCTCTACCAATAGCCTTGTCTATCGCGTTACAAACCTTGCACCACCAGCATACACGATAAGCAACATAGGTATTGTCCGTAGATCGGTGATTATGTCCTATGACTTCCTCCATAGTCCCGCCGCACTTACAGGGTTTTGTAGTCAGATCTTGCATTTATTTTCCTCCAGACACAGAAAATCTTTTGATGGTTAGGGACACCACCAGTTGGGTTTATCTTTTGAGCATGGTCCAACAGATCTCATTTGCCAGAACGATTCAGCAATCCTTGCTTGGCTCGTCGAGCCCCCACCTGTGTCCGCTTACCTGGTTTGTGCCTCGCACTCTGCTGCTTGAGGCCGGTCCCATCACGCCCGGAGATCTATTGCTATCCCAGGATCAGCTCCTGGTGGCGTCTCGTGATTAAAGTCCCGGTCGGACATGATCCCTGAGTAGGTCGGGATTTACCTCACCGTCTACGTATCTACGTATCCGTTTATCTTAAAACGAAATAGTGTATACTGTTCACTTCGCTGGGTTCCTGTCTCTTCCCCTCCCCCGTGTCAGGGACGGGATTTGGGGTTACTCTCCAGGGCCCACCAGCGACCTATATCCTAGACTCCTTGAGAAAGACTTGCAAGCCCCTCATGTCGTGAGACACAGGGGCTTTTTCTCTTGCAATAATTATTATAATGCAAGATAATGATTCTGCTTTTCGGTAAGGAATGTTTTGGCTAGTGTTGAAGACAGAGTTATCTATCTTGACCACGTTATTGTCGAATTTGTCGCCAAGTCCGCTGATTAGTGTTTTTAGAAGTACCTTCGATTGAGCGTCATTTGGAAGTGAATTCAATCGATAGTAGAGAATGCGGAAGGATTCTGACCAATCCTTTCAGATAGCCACTTCCCAGGCTGTCAAATAAGAAAGCCCCTTTACTGGGGCTTTTTTAATGCACCTGAGAGGGAATCTCCAGCCACTCCTCAAACAATGCGTTAGCCTCTGGGCTATCCTCGAGGAACTGCTCAAAGTCGCTCACGTAAGAGCATAAGGTCATAACCGCGTTGATCTCGTCTTGCTCTAGCTGCGGGGCCTCTTTAGCCACCCAATCACCCAGCTCCTCGACGCTCAACATTCTAAATTTAACTTCCACCAAGTCTCTGCTCCTGCTGCTTAATTTGCTCTTTGAGCTCCGCCAGGATCTCTTCGTAGTCCGCCTTGTACATCTTAACAGGTTCGGATTTCGTGCGGATCATCTCGTCCACAAAGTCCTGTCCGACTTGGTCTATCATGAATAAGGTATAAGCCTGGGCTGCTGTTCCGCCAGATTTCATACCCCATAGGTTACAGTAGGGGCACTGGGTCCACACGTTCCTCTGGTCTAGGCACCACTTGGTATGACCACGGGGAATGAAGTGCCCGCCCTGCATGTTCTTGTAATGGTCCTTCTTGCCGCAGGTGACGCACTGCGCGATCCCGTTATCGTCCGCAGCCTTCATCCTGGTTAGGAGCTGAAGGGCTGTTAGGCATTTAGCCTTGAGCGCTTTCGATGACAACCTGAAGATCCTCGAGTTTCTGGATAATGGATTGGACCTCAATCTGTAGGTCGTTGATTATTTCCACGGCCTCAACGAGATCCTCGTGATCTAGCTCGATGGTGATTTTCATTTCCAGGGGATTCCTTTGTTCAAGGCTATGATGGTTTTCTGCGCTCGGCGATAATCTTCAGGACGCATACTCCCCATGCGGTGCATAAGCAATTGGATACTGAAAGCCTTCTTGGTAACTGGCCAGAGACGCTTCATCAAGATTATATCGTGAGGAATTATGTAATGCTCGGCAGACGAGCCAGCTCTGCTCTCTTCGTCGCTTGTTTCGTGCGCCATGTCTCGAACCTCGTATCCATAACCTTGATCTGGTGTCTTAGTTTAGCAGATTCGTAAACCGCCGCCTTAATTCCTTGCAGGAGCTCGAGATAATCCTTGTGAGAGTAAGCGAACCTCTCCTGCTTCTGTAGAGCCATGCCCGGAGCATCTGCCTCTGCCTGGGTCATCAGGATAGCTTTAAGGCTCTTCCGATATTCCAGCAAATAGATCCTGTTGGCTTCCGCCTCCGCGTACTGCTCTCCCAGGGCTTCGATCTCTGTGAAGTTTTCTGCGCTCATATGTTATCTCCACGTGCTTTTTGACTAAATCCCTATACTCTTCAGGGACCTTGGATAATGCTAATATCCGCCCCTCTCTCGTCGATATAGCCGCAATTTCGGCAGCGTACTGCCGGGGCCAGCGGATTAAATATTTCAAGGGCAACCTCGTCTTGGATTTGATCTTTAGGGAAAACGGTAAAATTACCGTCCTCCCAAGCCATTACATGCGGAACCTTGTAGGTATCGGCAAGCCAGACAGCCTCTTCCATCGCAGAATCGACATCTGTGAAAGAGCTCTTATCCATCCTTCATGCCCTCCCGTATAAATGTCACATAACTGACACCCAACGCATCGCAATACTCTATGAGTGTGCTAATTTTGACATCGCTCCTAGACGCAGTGTAGCTCACCATCTGCTTAGAGACCCCGAGACGCTTAGCCAGATCTACTGCCTTCACGCCTCGCTGATCCTGGAGCTTTCGTAATGTTTTACCAAAGTCCATAGGTTACCTACCAGGGGATATCATCTTCAAAGGTTTCTACCACGTCCGGGCTCTTTGGAGCCGGTACATTTACCACGCCATCCTTCGCTTGAAGAGAGAGAGACACCAATGGCTTCTTACCACCCTCGCTAGAGGTCCACGCCGATGTCCAGTAATCCGTCGCTGCATTACACTTCGGGCAGACTACGTTAGTGCTGCCTTTAAGCTGCGGATGAGTTTCTTTTTCGCGTCGATCATTTTTCCAAAGGGCCCCACGGTTGCTGTTGTCGTACTGCATGTCGTTCTCCATAGTTTGTTTTTAAGTTTTTCTCGTTCGATGCAAGCATCGCAAATAGATAATCTTTTCCGCCTGTCTACTGCTTCTAGGCAGATTTCACAGGGGACAACATTAACCATCGCCATTAGCCTCTCTGAACTCTTTAGACTTCATGATTTCTCTCTCCTTAGTGGTAAATGGTCCACCCTTGCTCGGAGCCTTCCACAAAGTCGCTTTGTCTTCATCGCTCAGGCTGAACCACTCTTCCGCAGCGGTAGAGTAATCGTCCAGAGCAATACCCGCCTTGATAGCTAAGATTGACTCAGCGTATCTAAGCATAGTCTGAGTGTTCTCAATTAAGAGCTCGTTGATCTCTTTCTCTGACGGCCCGCTGTTCTGCTGTGTGATAGCGTTAGCCACCTCGTCCGCAGTAGCATACTCAGTACCGCCCAGACCGAATGCCGCCAGACATCTACCAATCGCACTCGTCTCACAGTTCTCGACGTGTGACGTTCGGTTGATGTTAGTAGAGCCCCTGACCTCGTGTGCTAGGCCGGTAGCCAGTAGCTTGCCGTTATCGCTAATCGACGCCTTAACTACCACGTCGTCACCTTCCCATCGGACAATATCTGTCTCAATGGTTAGTTCAGGATAAGATTCACGGAACGCATGGACGCGCTCAGCAACGGTGTGATATTCCTTGCCGTGGATGTTTACTGGCATTTTAACCCCCTAATCATGCTGTCTAAATCACCTAAAGGATCGCCAAACATACTGTTTAGCTGAGCCCTAGAGTCCTCAGAATCTTTAACGTAGAGCTCGTAGATCTTCTGATCGAACTCAGCGCGCTCGGCGCTACCAGTGGGATAGGGGTTTGGTGCAAAGTGCCCGTCGGTCTTAAAGACATGCTCGGCCAGGGCAGAGGGAGTTATAATATCCATAGTCAGTCTCCAGTGAATGAGACTAGAATTCTACGGATTCATAGGTATGTTGTCAAAGCTTTTTAATACTTACCTGTCCTAATAATGTCTGACAATTCTTTCGCTCTCTGGCCTACCTGGAAAGCGTATTTACTATCTAAAAGCTCGTCAGCAGCCCGCTCGTAGTCTCGGTCCTCAAACGCTTTGATCATACGTTTGAACTGACGGAACCGGGTAAGACCAAGATTAAACACCAGGTTTATACAGGCGTCCCTTCTGGCTTCGTCCATCATCCTGAACCACGAATACCTATTCAGCTCGGTCTCTGACCTGGCTATATCGTTCCTAAGCAGGTACATGATCTCGTCATCAGTCAGAGGGTTGTCCTCGAGGTTTCTGCCTACGCCCACCGAGATTTTCCCCGCACTGCACTCATAGGGTAGACTTCTCTTTCCCTCGTGCCTTATTAGCATTTCCTCGAGCCTACTGATCATCTTCGTATAGCTCCAAATCTAAAAGAAACTGCGCTTGGGCGTGTAACAGCCCCACGATTGTATGAACATCCAAACCAAGATCAAGAGCCTTGGTGCTGAGATTAGTTAACTCTAGGTCGTATGCATGCATAACGCCGAAGTAATCATCTAAGCCCGAGTCTTTAGGGAACTGCACCACATTATCTGTCATGAGCCTATCCTGCACGGATCGATTAAAGTTATTCCGGTCGTTAGTAGAACCGCAGTTCTCGCGCCGGCGCGCACATATGTCATTGGGAAACTGCAATACCATTTCAAGTCCTCCGCTACTCCTCTGGTTATATCGCCCAGTTGGTAGCCATCCTTGAGGTTATTGCTAACCGCGCAGCTCATCAATGCGAAGGAAATCATTAACCACCAGGTCCCGGTAGTTATCCATCGAGTGATCCGAGACGCTATCCCCAAGTCCCCAATCTTCCTTAACATAGTCACGCTCCGGGTTAATAATCGTGCGCCCGTCATTATCAAAGTAAACCATCGTCTGATTATCATCTGGCCGATAGCACATTTTGGGTATTCTGGTAACAACATCGGACCCGCAGACAAATGAGATCTGCTGCTGCAAGTGCGTCATCTTCTGTTTAGAGCCAGCAACGAACACGTTGGGCTTACCAAAGCACACTAGGGAGAGATCTGTGAAGTCTTGCGCGCAGTGAGCTGAGAGTTCAGCTAAGGCAGCACCGAGAGAATGGCCGCAGAATACAGTTCTTTTGTACGGGTCTAATAACCGACGGATGCGCTTCCAGACCGACTTGTGAGCCATCACAAAGCCCGCGTGAGCCCATCTACGGTTATACCGATAGGGTAGAGCGGATGCGTTGAAAAGCCAATCCTGGACCTGCTGTGTGCCCCTGAAGACGACGTAGTTTACGTTCTCTCCGATAACAACATAGGCAGTCGTGGAGGTCCACCAGGATTCAATCCTAATGCTATTTGGGATGCCTTTATAGGCTTGTAGAGCGTAGTTCGCAGCCCGCTCTATATGGGTCCTATTCGCCGCAGGTAATTTCAATGCGGTTCGGGGCCACTGCGACAGCCACCGCCTCACGATTAGCGGCACGAGACTCAGCCGGGAGCTCACAATATCTTGAGACAGCATCCGCGACGATCTGAGTCTGACTGCAAGAAGCCAGGAACAGCATAGGGATTATCAGTAGATTTCTCATAATTTCACCTAGAAGTAGTTAGATAGAGCTGCTGCGATAGTAGCGAATAGAATCCAGAATATCCTCTCGGCGTATCTTCCGCTCATGCTCAGTGACAGATTATGCACCTCAGTCTCGATCCGGTCTACCTTACGATCTATATCAGACTGACGATTAAATACCGTGACGATCCTCTCCTCTACCCTGGCAAGCTTGATCACCGCGTCCTGGAGTAAATCTATTTTGTCCTCTAGTCTGCTGAGCCTGTCTTCCATCTACATCACCACATTCGCTTGGTCATACTCTCGAGGGATCTCGTAGGTGCAAGTCATGAGCTTGCCCCCCTCAGCCTTGTAAACTATTAGGTCCATCGTGTGCGCTGAATTAAACCCCATACTTGAGTGCCAGCGGTCTGGTGGAGCCAAGCACCCGTGCTTAGACACGGTGCACCCTTCAAATTCCTGCACTGAGGCATGATGGAAATGTCCCACCAAAAACTGCCTGTGAGTCGTCTCGCCCCAATCCTTCGGCATATCCCTGGGCATGATCTGGGCTAATTTAGCCGCCTTTATCTTATCGCCGTGATGGATGCCCAAAAGCCACTTATTCCATCTCACGTAATGCACGTACTGGGAGGATTTTAACACATTTACTCTTGGCTCATTTCGGAAGTAGGTCTCCAGAATAACCTGGACCGCGAGGCTAGTGTGGTCGTCGTGATTACCCCTAGCGACCACTAACGTCACGTTATCAACCTTGGTCAGCATTTGCTCGACGCCGTTCATCATGACCTGGGCACAAGCCCTGAGTTGATCCTCGTAAGAGCATGACATATCGACCAGGGTGCCCTTCGTGGTACTCGCCGGGTTGCCTCTATCAGAATGCGCCAGGTCTCCCAGGCTCACTAGGAGCCCGTTCCTGGCCTCTGGCATCTGGTCCACCAGCGCGCATATCGCCTCATCCACCTCTCGGGTTGCCTTGCCTACATTGAAGTCTCTATCACCCGTGTCCTTACGGAACGCGAGGGCGCCGATGTGCGCATCACCGATTATGATCGTAGGCATGAGGTCATCCTTTCGGACCTTCTTGCCCTTGGGCTTTCTTTTAACCGGGATAACGCCCTGGCAGAGCTGATCAACAAATGCGTTGAATGCGTCGGCCTTTTCTGCCTCTGAGGCGGTCCTTTTCGTTTTTAACCAGGTCTTGTTCCCGTCGGGATCGGCGGTGTATACACTGCGACCCACCACGCTCTCTCCTGGCCCTACTAGGTGAATGCTGTTCCAGTGCTCTGTGTAGCCGGCAGCGGATGCCCTAGCCTTTACGCCGTGAATGATGTTTCGTACCGTCGCCGGGGTAACATCAAGAGATATTGCAGCTCGTGATGCGTTCCTTTCACTGTTTTCCCACGCCTCTACTACTTCGCGCTGCCGGTCGGTCTTGGCGTAATCTATTAGACTCATACACTTTCCTAGTTATAAACTGCGTAGGCTTTTTCCCAAAGCACAAAATCTTGAGCGTATTTTAATTCTATCATTTGTAACACCTCTGGGGACAATAGAGCTTGGTAGTCCACAGGCTTTGGGTTTGTTTTTCGTATGTGTATCCTATTATCTACTCTACCGCCTAAAGCTGTTATATCCGTTACCGCGTGTTCGTGTAAGTTTTCTATGTTCCATAACTTTGCGTGATCTGGAACATATAAACATTGCAACTGTTTCGCATAGCTGGGGTCTGTTTCTTCACCGGCGATACACGCAGAGTAGCAAAATTCGTTTATATCCTTATTAACCGCAGCACTGCCCGTAACCTCTTTTTGTTTCTTAGTATAAAAATAAATAGAACACAAACGATCTATGGGGTTTCTAACTACTGAGTAACACGGCGTTTGTTTATCTATCTTTTTGTGTTTAACCAGTTCTGAGTAAGAGGCGTGAACCTGTCTGTTTACTCCAACCAAACCCAAAGAAGGAATTTGTGCCGCCCTCTCCAAATAATCCTCGGGATAATCTACAAAACATTCTTGCATCTGTTTCCACGAATAAAAATTACCCTCAAGAGCCACCGTATCGGTGCTAGGTTCGTAAAGCCCTGAGTTTAAAAAATAAAACAAGGCCGAAGTAGAACCGGTTTTAGGTATTCGTATAAAAACAAAATTGTTAGAGCGAGAGATAAACACTAATTATAAACAGCGTACGCCGCCTCCCAAGCCGCTAGGTCTTTTGCGTATATATCTAAAGCGCGTTGTTTACGGTCGGAGGATAAATTTTCTAAGTAGTAAGTAGGATCATTGTCGCTTTTACGAACTTCTATTCGTTCTGTTACTATACCGCCTTTAGCCGTTATAAACGCGGTTGCATGCTCATGTATATTTTCAATATTAAATAGTTGCACATGCTCCGGGTAGTAGCTAGTTTGGGCCTTTAAGCTATCCTGAACTTCTTGTGTGGTCCACACTTCGTCAAAAACATAATCAAACGACGGGTCTGGTTCTGACACTTTTTGCGCCATTTCCAAATCATAAGCAGTATAGTGTCCGTATTTTTTTAAATGTTCTGCGGCTGTGATTTTTCTTCTCACGTTTGCGTAATAATACAACGATGCAAGCCAGTGCAGGGGGTGGCGTATAGTACCAATCCAAGGCATGTCTGCGGGAGCTTGTCCATCCGCTACTATTTCAGGATAAGTTTTTTGTGCTTCTTTGAGATAATCGTACCCGTATAAATCTCTAGGTAATTCAGAATACTTAAGGTTATCGTGTGCCTCGCTGTACGCTTTGAACTCTTCCCAGTTGGCAAAGCCGCCCTCAAGGGTGTAAATATCGTTAGCTGTGTCTACAAGGCCCGACTCTAAGAAGTACATTTCCAGTGATGCACCGCCCGTTTTTTGAGCACGAGTTACGGCAAAGTTGTTTGAATTGCATATAATCATCTTATTACCACCGTATCTGTATCTTCAAAAAATAGCATATTGCCCTCACACACTATGTTCCAGTCTGGGCCTTCTTGCTCGCTTCTAGACGGGACCTCTATTATAACGTGCCTAGCCAACCACTCTGTATTGCCTTGAAGTACACGCCATACATGCTCTTCCGTGCCGCGTCCCGGTTGCCCTCTTGACTTGTTAAACCTTATTCGATACTTCACTCAGGTCTTGTCGGCCACACTATGCTTTCAGGAAAACCCGATTGAGACCGGATGTTGCGCAGCTCTCTACGATAAATAATCCACTTTTGGCGAGTTTCATTATACATAGGCACGTCGGACAAAACGGACCAGTCCGATTCACGAAGCAAAACCTTTGCTTTTTCCCAAGCAAGCTCTGCGGGGCTAGACTGTTTTATTTCGGTTGACGCCGTGTCTACCTGCACCCAGCCTTGGTCGGCATAGGCTTCACCAAGCCACGAAAGATCGCCAAGTTTGTCCTGGACTCCTGCCATGCCAAAAATAGGGCCCCAATTATTTGGAAGCGGCCCGGCTTCGCTTAGTGCTTCTTTTGTTGACAGCCTTATTAGTTGCCACATTTTCTTTCTCCTCAATACCAAGTTTGGTATTTTCTTTAGATTCTATACCTTTAATGCCTTGCTGCATTTGTTCGTAAGTAAGATGGTCCTGGAAAGGAGGAAAACCATTTAAGTGCAGCTTCTCTTCTGCTGTTATTTCTCTCCATTCTCTCCAGCTTGCAAAATCATTTCTAGGCCTTACGGCTATATGACACCCTATACTAGCGGAGAGTTGGTTTATTAGTTCTACCACTTCTACTGGCTGATAAACATTCCACAAAAATACGCCGTCCATTCCGCGCATTGATATTTCAGTTGTCCCGCCACCTGCATTTCCTATGCATATAGATTGCGCTCGACTAGAATTAGAGTCCAAACTTCTTAACTGATTAAGTTTTTGTTTCTTATCTATTTCTTCTTGCAGCTCTTCGTTTGTCATTACTGAGTATTCCACGAAATATTAATACTTCCGTTACCTACAACCGTAACAGGGTAACAGCCAGCAGAAACAGAAACGCAGTTAACTGTAGAAGGGGTAGCTGCTGACCCGGGGTTTCCAGGGCTTCCTGGATTCCCAGCCCCGCCATATCCACCGCCACCACCACCACCGCCATGGTAAAGCGTGTTTCCGAACTTGCCGGCACCACCGCCACCGCCGCCACCGCCAGTCCTAGCTGTAACGCCGGCAGCACCAGGATTACCAAAAACACATACTGCATCACTAAAAGCAGCTATTTTTCCTGCATTCCCTCCTGCTCCACCAGAGCCTGAAGTGCCTCCTGCTTGGTTTTTTATATTTTCAGAAGTGTAATTACTTTGCGTTCCAGGGCCACCGCCACCGCCGCCACCGCCGCCCTGTATACATTGAATTGGAATCGGGCAAGAATTGTTTTTAAAAGCATTCCCCGCGGCTCCAAATCCAGCGGTAGGGCATCCTCTTATGCCGCCTGGAGAAAATTGTTGCGGTGAACTATCTGGCGTAAATTTGCTAGTACCAGTGCCACCGTTAACACCAGCTGTCCCGTTATTTCCAGCTGCTCCCCCGTTGCCGCCAGCGCCTCCAGTAAAGTTTAATCCAAAAACAGAAGCGCAAGCTCCTACTGTACCGGGATTACCGGCAGTTCCTGGTGTACCCGCCGCTGCACCTATTCCTCCTGGGCTGTTAGGAGCATAAGCAGCGTTACATGGATTAAATGGAGCGGGAGAATTTACAGGGCCTGCACCACCTAATCCTCCAGTGCCACCAGCTCCGTTGCCTCCAGGATTTCCAGCGTTTCCAGGATTTCCTTGATCTCCTGCCCCACAAACAGAGACTAACTCCAGGCCATCCGGAACCGTAAAAATTCCAGGTGCATTAAAAGTCTCGCAACCCGCTAAAACTATTGGCTTTCCACCAAACAAGCCTACTTTGCTAGTTCCTATAGGCATAATTTAACTCCTGTTCTCAGGGGCTATTGACCCCAAAGAATCTCGCTTATCAAATTTGTAATCGGCATAAGGGCCATTTTTAGCAACATAATGCAGCATAAATTGCACGTTTATCTGACCCTCGGGAAGCTTTCTCCGCCAATGCGTTACTTCGCAGCCTTTATATATAACAGCGTCCCCAGGTTCTAACATGCACTTTACTGGATCTATGTCTTTGTATTGCATCCAGATTGGCCATATATCGCCAGTGCATGCTACATTGATCGTGGCGCTTACCTCACAAGACGGTCTATCTGTGTGAGGCAGAAGTTCTTCTCCCCCCTGATAAACCCTGCTGTAAGAGTAAGTCGGCTCTAGCAATAGCCCGCAATGCTGCTCTATAGCATACAAGCAAGATTGCAACAAAACTTCAATTAAAGGATCTGCGTAATATCCAAGCTTGCTAGAATTGGTTGTATTTTCCTTTGGCTCCCACTCACCGCGTCGTATTTTATTTTCAAAATACTGGGAAACAGTTTTTATAGTTTGATCATCAATCAAACCTTCCACTTTTTTATACCCTGCGCTTTGAAAACTACTCATTATAAAACCAGCCAGTAATTATGTACTTGGAATTATCTCCGTATACAGGATTGCCTCTATGGGCATGCGTAAAAGCAGCGGGCCAAAGAACCATGGTATTTTCAGATGGATTTATTCTTCGCTGTTGATATAAAAACTCCGTTTCTCCATTCGCTTCGGCTGGCATAGAATTTAAATAAAGCATGTAAACCAGACTACGGTTAGCCTGATCCCTGTTACCCTGCTCGCAGTGCCAGACGTGATAACCTCCCCCAGTAGAGGTTTTTTGCATTTTTATATTATTGCATTTGAGCTTAATGTCTTTTATAACGGAGAACTCGTTTCCATAAGCATCAAAACAAAGCTGCAAACCATGAAAAAATATATCAAGAGTATTTTTACCGTTGAAATCGTGGAAATTAATATTTTTCCCGTTGCAGCCTATTTGGTAATCATTTTTAACGTGATTATCCGCTCCCTCTGAAAGTCTTCTATCAGATCCCGCGCCTAAGTTTTTATTTCTTTCAAACTCGGATATTAAGTGCTCGCAAAACCCTTCTGGGTAAACTTCCGAAAAAACACCTATAAAATCTTTATATTCTGTTTTCATCTAAATCCAGGCCCCGAAATCCATGCTACCAATGTCTGTCTTGTCCCCTTTACAACGGGTGTTACTTGATGCAATGTCCAGGCAGGAAAAACGGTTATAAGGCCTCGCTTTTTCTGCACTGATATAGGATTTGAGTTTGTCATTATTTGCAGCTCGCCCCCTTCATACTCGCTCGGATCTGAAAGCTGCAATACCATTGATAGCTTTCTTGATGCTCCCCAAGCTCCAAAATCTTGATGCCAGGCATAATTCCCCTGTTTAGATTCATGGTAGTTTGTTAGCTGTATAGCCTCCTCAAATCCTATTAAATCAAATCCAAAGTAATCAGCGTTAAGTCTTGAAGCTACGTCAGACAATCCCTCAAAAACCCACGAGCATTCGGGTGTTTTAAATAACCAATTAAGCTCCGATCTTCTTATGCTGGAATTGACTTCACCGCCATTTGCCCCGCCGACCCTTGCGTTTTGAGTTGACTCCTTTGCTTTTTTTTGAAGCCAGTCTAGTTGATCTCTGTTAAATGCGTCATCCCACCATGCAAATGATTCTATTTTTTTTGCGCTCGGCGTTAATAAATGCTGCATTAAATAAACCTTTTGTTTTGCGACAAAATAAAATGCACAAACTTTGTCGGGCTTTCGGATTGGTTCGGTGTAATCATATGCGGCATCCAAGAGTTAAATAATATCATTGTTCCTGCCTGCACGTTGTTAAAGTGTATTTGCGGAGTAGCCATTGTTACTTGTTCGCTTGGCGCTGCCCACAAATCGGCCATACGCTTACCCGGCCTTGGGTCGTCGAATATGGGATAAGACCCGCCTTCGGGTACTTCTAAAAAATAAAACCCCGATATTTGGCTATTCCCATGTACGTGCATAATATTGCTTCCCGTACAGGCAAACTCCTGACCCCACATCCCAGACACGTAAAACTCGTACTCATCTGTTAAATAACCCTGATCCCTTAGTATGCTAACCCCCTTATCTCGAAAGTAGGACGCTAAGTACTTAAGGTCAGGGTCATTCGCCATATGCCCAGTCTGCTTAACCACCGATGGCTGCACCTGGTCATAGTGTTTTTGAGTATTCTTTAGCGTTTCTTCTACCCACTCTGGCCGCTCTTCGCGGTATATGGGAGACAAGAAGTAAGCGTAAGATTCCACTATCCGTTTACAAAGGCCGCTAGATCTGCTGCCATCGACGTTATATCTGTGACTGCCACCGTTTCCCCTGCCTGTGAGACCTTGTGGTTCTCCATTACGATCTCTTTAGCCATTCGCAGCGCTTCAAGTTTGGCTCGCTTAGCTTCCTGAGCGGCTATGTTTGCTGAGCGAACGTTATCTATTTGAGTCTGATAATCGACTTGGTTCTGTAGCTCTTCTGGTAATGCCATTTCTATTCTCCTAATTAAGTAGACAGATTCTTCGCCGGGATTGTTACGTACCAGGTTGTTCCCCCATCCGGCGAGAAGAAGAACCAAATATCTGTTGCGTTAGCGTCCTCGGTTCGGCTAATTGTGCCACCAGGATACTTAAATGTCCCGCCAGATAAAACCACCGTTCTGGATGCCGTGCCATCATTCGTGAGGATCAGGGTAAACGAGGTTGCCCTGTTCGAGTCAGAGTTAGGCGTAGCCAGTGTAAACGTGCAGTTACCTGTTAGGGTCGCAGTATACACCGTTCCAGTATTACAGTTAATTGTCTGGGCCGTGCCGGTATTTCCTATTGCTACGACCTTATCAGAGAACGCACCAGCAAAATACTGATTAGAATCAAACGAAATTACCTCGGCCGAGGTCCCGTCCTGCTTTAAGAAGCTGTCCAGATTTGCATCAAGGTCGCTTATCTGAGCCACTGTAACGCTTGTGGCTGTTGGTGCTACATTCTGCCAGGCTGCGCCGTCGTAGACCCTCATTAAATCAGACGTGGTGTTGAAGTAGATCGCACCTGTCAGTAGTGGGTTGCCGTCGTTATCCGTAGAAGGATCAGACGCCTTGTCTCCCAAATAGCGGTCATCGAACTGGTCGTATGTGTCCGCCGCGTCAGATGCTGAGCTTGCCGCTGCTGTGGCAGATCCCGCTGCCGCTGTAGCACTTCCTGCTGCCGCTGTGGCTGAACTCGCTGCATTCGTCTCACTGGTAGATGCGTTAGAAGCGCTTGTAGAGGCTGCTGAAGCACTAGAGGCTGCATTAGTCTCACTGGTTGCTGCTGCGCTCTCTGAGGCCGCTGCTGCCGTCTCAGATGCTGCCGCTGCTGTCTCTGAAGCTGCTGCATTGGTCTCAGACGTAGATGCCGCACTAGCACTAGCTGCCGCGTTAGTTTCAGAAGTTGAGGCTGCCGTAGCTGACCCTGCTGCTGCCGTAGCACTAGAGGCTGCGTTGGTTTCAGAGGTGGATGCTGCTGAGGCGCTTGAGGCTGCCGCTGTGGCGCTTGAGGCCGCGTTAGTCTCTGAAGTAGCCGCTGCGCTTTCACTAGCTGCTGCCGCTGTTTCAGAGGCTGCTGCTGCGGTCTCGCTTGCTGCCGCTGCTGTTTCACTGGCCGCCGCCGCTGACTCACTAGCAGCCGCTGCCGCTGCGCTTGTCGCTGCATCTGCTGACGTGCCTACCCACCATGTAGGACGGTTGCCTGCATCTGTAGGATCGTTGCCAGTGTTAGCCGCCTGCTGTGAGGTATATAAAACGCCATCTGTACCCACGACGTTTTGGTTATCAGCATAGGTCGCAGTAGAGATCCAGGCAAAGTTTAACGGAACCCACCAAGAAGTCTGAGACGCTGGATTCTTATTCAGGTTTGCAGTCTGGAGAGATTGGTACTGCTGGTTGTCATAAGAGACCACCGCACCGATGTCATACGTGATGCCAGAGTTCCACTCTACAGAATACAGGAGCGTCCAGAAGCCGCTTGTGGTAACCGGGTTGTTGTTTTGGTTGCCTGAAGTAATCGAGCGGTAGAACACGCCGTCAGAGCCCAGGACCACATCGTTTGTGTTGTAGATCTTAGTAGCGACCCACTGATCACCGAAGTCAGTAGCAGTCTCACCTACCGGGTCCCGTACCAGAATCTGGACATCTGAGTTGCTTACCAGGACCGCCTTAGCAACGCCATCAAAGAAGATGTTAGGCTGACGACCGGCCGCAGTAAGGATCACCGGGTTGGTGTTAGGGATAGATTGGTTGATGTCGGCGAACGTACCCTTGAGAGTAGTCGTGCCACTCTCATAGAAGTAGATCTTGCCGTTGACTAAGGGATCGCCAGCGTCATCAAAGTATTGTGTATCTAAATCGCCAAATCGAGCCATTATTCATTATCTCCAATAAATCCGTCCTCGAACAAATAGTCCGCGAGGCCAACGGTTAATATGCGGGTTCTAATGTCCGCAGGGATAGTCTCTGTCCAAGCCTTAAACTCTGGAGTGCTCATAATTGAATCCTCCAGCCTGTCTATTGGCTTTCCTTCGGCCTGCCTTACAATCATCCTCTTCAAATTCGGATTTCCAAGCATGTCTGCCGCTGCCTTTGGAACCTCTTTCGCAGTAGGAGATAAAACAGAACCTAGTGCATTTGTTGCTCTTCCGCCTATTAGAGTTGGCACTATCCTTTGAACTAATCCGCCGTCTGAGTTATATCTTTCTAGGGCGTTAATGGCTCCGGTCCTGGGAGTCTTAGCGGCGTTAGCATAACCTTGCAAAACCACCGACAGGTTATCCAAAAACCTCTCTGCATTGTTTGGAAGATATTGCATTAGTTCTTTTCTAGCCACTGCGTTTCTGCTTATGTTTCTCCACAGAGCTGCGAATCCCGCAGGGTTAATCGCCTCTGCTGTTCTTGCTCCAGATAAGAAAACATTGTTCATAGCAGATGATACTGCTTGTTGACGCATGTTTGCAGGAATTGCTTGTATCGTCTGCCTAAACGATTCTGTCTTGCCTTGGCCGAGCTGGGTTATTGCAGATCCTAATTTAGGAACAACGCTTCTTTCTAGGTCCCTTCCCATCACCTTAGTGACTACATCTTCGTAGGCCTTCCTCTCAGCAACCAAGCCTTTAGCAGTAGTCCACAGGTCGGCAATTTCATCTCCTGCCACCCTACCGATAACGTCATCTTGAGCTCGAGTCAGGTCACCATATAATCGACTAAGTTGGAATGAAGTTTCATCACCAGGTAGAGCTCCTTTTGATGCGTTACCTAGTCTTTCTCCTACCATCTTTCTTAGCTCATCAAGCCGAGCATAGGTCATAGGACGAGGAGGCGTTCTAGTTCTAACTCCAAATAATTCAGGAGCCTTGCCTTCAAGTTCTCGATAAAGATCTCTTTCTATCTTGGGCAAACGATTAATCCCACCCATGTCTATGGCACGGGACCGGATATTCTTTCGCATCTCATCAAGCCCGGTCGTATCTACTATTCTTGTCCTACCAGGAACCGCTTCTGAGATTTTATCGTAGAGCTCGCTAGACTTTGAAACAGAGTCACTAATTGTCTGTTGGACCTCGGACCTAACAGCATCTGACATGCCTGCAACATCACGCGCACCAGGACCACCATACTCTTCAATGAAATTGGTAACCCTGTCATTTATTGCGGAAATAAATTCTTTCTCACCTTGCGCGAGCTGAGTTCCAGGTATATTTACTAAAGCTTGCTCGATCTCAACATATTGAGGATTGCCAGACACTACGCGGGCAGGTGTTACCTCTTCTAATCCGAGCTCGGTGACAGCTTGAACTTTTGATGGCTCAGGCCTAATTATATCAGTTAATACTTCTTCTTGAGCCTGTATGGGTCGACCCTGGGCCTCTGCCACGCGAGTTATATCTGCTGCTTGCTCTGGGGTTGCGCCCTCGTCAATGGCGGACCTATAGACCTGCTGGCCTGCTCGACCCCTTGTGATCATGCCGGGAACTTCACCAACGACAGATCCCACTACACCTAGGCCTATTTCTTCTGGGTCAAATTCTCCACCAGCCGCGTACTGAGCACCTTCTACCAATGCCTGCGTAATAGCCTCAGTTGCGACTCTTTTGGCTGCGCTTCCCGCTAGACCGGTTCCAAGACCGGTAACAATAGCTGTCCCAACATTTATAGCGTCGTTCCACGATGCGCCAGGCTTGTTGATAGCGTACATCTTACCCACTTTTGGGTTAGTGACATATATACCGCCCTCTGGCCCTATGTTTACCTCAATGCTAGGATCAAGAGCCTTTAATATCTGTTTGAACTCATCAGGATCAAACGTCATAGCCTGTAGCGCACCAATGCCTGTCCTGGTAGCCATATTTCTTTCTGGTAGGACCTCAGACATTTGATATGGTCTTAACTCTGGTGCTGCCGCTGCTTGCTCAGCCGTAATTGTTGGCGTAAAAGTTAGAGGCGGTTTTGTTGTAGGTTGACCAAACTGCATAGCCTGAGTTGGCGCGCCTCTAATCACAGGAGCGCTGCCAGTTGCATATTGCACCGAAGTATCGTCAATAGGTGCTATCTGACGAGGACCTGGAGCTGGTTGCCCTGGTGCATTTACTGGGGTGAACGTAAACTGATCAGCCATCTTATTGTCCCACTGTTACGTCTTCGCCTGCGATATTAATAACATCGCCTACTTTGAATTCGCCTCTCTGACCGGCTGCCTGAGCTTCTGCTTCGCTATTATAAACCCTAATACCAGGCATAGTTTGTTGCCCAGACATCTGGATTGCAGGCTGAGCGGCCGGTGCTTGTTGTTGCATCTCTAGGTACTGAGTAGGGTTCTGGAAGTAGGTTTTGGTGTCAAAGTTAGGATCAATTATCTCTCCTAGCTTTCCAAGGTTTCTTGCAGACTGACCACCAAAGTAGGAGGTCTTAAACTGATCAGAGAAGTTATAAGTATCAGCGATGCTTTTGAGTCCGGCGAAATCATTCAATAAACCCGTGGCCGTTCCTTTTGTCAAAGATCTAGCCTGATCAATAATCAAATCAACATCTACGCTCTCTGGGTTGGTTGGATCGAACGAGGCCATAATTGCCGCCAAGTTAGCATCAGACTCACCCAAAGATGTTAGCTTATTAATGATTTCAGATTGCAAGCTTGCCGCACCAGCTTGGGTTCTGAAGTCTTGCTCTGTAACCACGCCAGGGCTTGCCATGCGAGCCATCAAGGTCTGAATAGTACCAAGAGCCGTTCTGCCCGCTCTTCTTTCTTGGTCGGTCGCACCTTGTTTCTGAGCGTTTCTAACCGCTTGAGCAAGGCTATCTAACTTGTTGTAACCATCTAAAGCGTCACGCGACAAAGCTCTTATTTTCATAGCTTCGCCAGAGATTCGTCCACGCTCTTGTTCTAATTCTTTTGGATCAACATATCCTTCAGGCGTAGGAACTGCTTTGAACGTGCCATCAGGCATTTGAAGCATCTGACCGGGATCATAAGCTTTTGGCGCTGCTGGTGCTGCGAGGACGCCTGTTGAGACACCCGCTTGGACCACGTTATCCAGGTACTTGTTAAACGCGTTCATATCTCCAGACTGATAGAGAGCAATCATCTCATCTGTGTGTCTGGTGTCTATGGGAACGCCCATGTCCTGAAAGCGCTGTAACTGAGCCTTACGGTCCGCAAGGATTGACCCGGCCATCTGAGGATTAGCCTTTATCATCATGGCATCCTTGAACATGGTCGCCTGACGCTGCTCAGCCAATTGCTCGTTCTGCAACAATTGAGCGCGCTCAGCCTGTTGGCGCTGCTGCTGCTGTTGTAAGAACTGTGGCGCCTGGCCTTGGAAGGCTGCGCCTATACCCATAAGGGCTGTAGATAGGTCTGCCATTTTTAAGCCACCTTATTGACGTTCATCGTTGGCATGCCCACCGTAGTCGGAGCGGGCTGCATCATGTTAGGGCTTGGGTAATACGAGTTTGGATTCCCAAACAATGTATTAAATCCTGCAGACATTCCTGCTGGCTGAGTTGCTTGCTGCCCCTGTCCACTTAAGTATGAGCCTATACCTGCAGCTTGGAACGCCTGACCGGCCTGCTGTGCGTAGTCCGGAGAGTAGATGGGCGCATTAGGAACACCAGCGAGTTGACTACCTATACTTGATTGCAGGTTGGCCATGTTTGTAGCGTATGCCTGCTGAGCTTGAGCTTCTGTCATTGCTCCGCTGTTAACTGCATTCATAATCATTTGGCGCTGAGCATCTGTCATGGCTGCTATGTCACGGCCTTGACCTGAGTAGATACCGCCAAGTTGCTGAGCAGTCTGACCATACTGACTAGCAAGCATCTCACCAGCTCTAGTACGTCCAGCCGCCAGGTTAGTGCCAAGGCCGGAAATAGTCTGTGCTGCCGGTAAGCCAGTAGATAGATTATATCCAGCAAGCTGCTGACCTAGACCTGTTTGAGCCTGTAGCTGCTGACTACCAAGACCTGTGGCGATGTTAGCCATA